>Ga0065711_1027176_pt1 | contig 53118 bp, 22 predicted proteins | sample Hoacrofraction12_FD_59098 | JGI IMG/M metagenome (GOLD analysis project Ga0065711, IMG submission 59098) | Hoatzin crop microbial communities from Cojedes, Venezuela - Epithelial fraction 12 v2 (version 2) | ecosystem: Host-associated > Birds > Digestive system > Esophagus > Crop | place... | reverse complement strand
ACAACCTCCCTGGGCAGCCTGTTCCAGTGCTCCGTCACCCTCAGAGGGAAGAAGTTCTTCCTCATATTCAGACGGAACTTCCTGTGCTTCCGTTTGTGCCTATTGCCCTTTGTCCTGTCGCTGGGCACTACTGAAAAGAGTCTTGCCCCATCCTCCTGACACCCACCCTTAAGACATTTATAAGCATTTGTAGGATCCCCTCTTAGCCTTCTCTTATTCAAGCTAAACAAGCCCAGCTCCCTCAGCCTTTCCTCGTAGGAGAGATGTTCCAGTCCCCTCACCATCCTCGTAGCCCTCCGCTGGACTCTTTCCAGTAGTTCCTCATCTTTCTTGAACTGGGGAGCCCAGAACTGGACACAGTACTCCAGATGGGGCCTCACTAGGGCAGAGTAAAGGGGGAGGAGGACCTCCCTTGACCTGCTGGCCACACTCCTCTTAATGCACCCCAGGATCGCACTGGCCTTCTTGGCAGCCAGGGCACACTGCTGGCTCGTGGTCAACCTGTCGTCCACCAGGACACACAGGTCCCTCTCCACAGAGCTGCTCTCCAGCAGGTCAGCCACAGCCTGTACTGATGCATGGGGTTGTTCCTTCCCAGTTGCAGGACCCTGCACTTGCCCTTGTTGAACATCATCAGGTTCCTCTGCACCCAGCTCTCCAGCCTGTCCAGGTCTCGCTGAATGACAGCACAGCCTTCTAGTGTATCCACTACTCTTCCCAGTTTTGCGTCACCAGCAAACTTGCTGAGGCTACACTCTGTCCCTTCATCCAGGTAACTGATGAGGAAATTGAACAAGACTGGGAGGAGTACTGGCCCCCTGGGGAGCCCCACTAGCTATAGGCTTCCAACTAGACTCTGTCAGCAAAGGCAGACTACCATTTGTGGATGATAAACAGTGAAATACAAAGTAGATAAATTGTGACAAACTCTCTCTAGTTACTAATTGCAAATCAGCAGTTGTCTATATAAAAGTTTTCATCGGATATTAAAACAGCGTGATTCCTAGTGCTTAGCAGTGTGGAAGAAATTTACACTGCAGATTGCCTGATAGTTAGATTCCTTCCAGTATTCCTTTGGCAGTTTACAAAAGTTCTCCCAGAAGATGCCTGCAGCATATCTAACAGTCACAGAAGACAACACAAACTTGCTTGTTCTAATAAAAGTGACACTGAAAATATGAATAGCAAACAAAAATGCCATAAAAGCTGCTATGTGGAAGAGCCACATGTTTGGAGCTACAGTTTATTTGCAGAGTCTCCCTGTGACCAGTTTCACAAATGAAGTTTTATGCCACATAGTCACAATTTCACAAGATGTTTCAAAGTTACTGTAGCTCACTGAGAAGGAAACCAAACATTCCTAAATCCTACCTTCCACTAAAAAAACCAAAACCCCACAACCCATCTTAAAAAAAAAAAAAGGTAAAATTCTTCATCACTATCTATCAGCCAAGCAGGACATTCACAGTTTTCTGGCATCCACTTTTTCTCAATACAATGCCTTGAAGAGCCTCCACTCCCCTGAATTCCTCCTTCACGGAACTCAGCCTGTGAACTAAAGAGGCAGAAAGCTACTTGCTATATAGAAACATTAAGTAAGACTGTGAGGAACTCCTGTAAGCAAGTAAGAGGTGAGAGTTATTGAATGAATGTGACAGAACTACTCTACAAGCCTGATGACACAGGTTTTGAGGGCTGTCTTTGTAAAGAGAAACACTTAGTTGTCAATCTATCTTGATTTTTCAGGTGAAAGCTTTTATTGTAAAATAAATCGCAACACCAAAGAAAGCATTTGCCAGGCCTCTGGTCTAAGTTGGAAATTCTCAGCTTGTAATAAACCTAAGATGGAGGGGGGAATATGTACTTCTGCTTCTTAACAGTTGACTTAAAGGACTCTACCAAGAAGAGCAAGTGTCCTTCGAGACCCAGCTGAATGATTGCTCATGTTTAACATGTTTAGTTCCAAGTACCCAGTGTGACACAAGTCTCTCACTCCAAGAAACCAGTTTTTCACAATAAAAAAAAACTGAGAGCCATCTTGGGAAGATTTAAGTTGACTCTATAAGTTGTAAAAGCAAACCCTAGACTCTTACAGTCTGAAAAAGAGCCTTCCTGAATATTTATGATGACTACTGAGAAAAAAAATTTGGAAATTATGAAGCTGGAAACTCACACTATTAACCTATTTCTCACCAGCTGAGTGCCAAGACTCAAACTTCTCACTCTACCACAACCACTTTTGCCCCTGTACAGCTTTTTCCCGAATCAGATTTCACTTCTGAAGTAGTATTTTAAGCAGAGGAATACTGGCAGAGTAAGAGATCAAGACCATGGAATGCAACACAGATACAATCTCATAAAAAGCACACATTTTATGTCATTATTGTCTTGAAGCACCAGCTTATATCCCATATATTTGTATGCATCAGTCTTATTGCAGTGATGCAGAAAAAACTCTTCGGTTAGTATTCTTGTAAAGTCAGGTCCCTCTGTGCGTAAGGTGTAGAGTACAATCTGCATGCATAGGCTTATCACTCCTCCAGTTCTTCAGCTGTCCCTTTTTTATCTTCTGTTAGATAAGGCATGCTATGGGAAGAAATATTGGTCAGTCATTTTCTTCATTGAAGGCAAAGGGCAGACCTGGCATTTTATCATTTATGTCTAGACATGTCCTTGTCAAAAAGGTCAAATTTGCTATAAAAAAACATAGTGTCACTTTGTTGCCACGGGATAATTCATGCTCAAAGGCCTCCCTTTATCTTAGGCTCTTGTCTTCACTCTTTAGCATTCAGCATCAACGTCATACACCACCCCACATGATCATCAACATCAGAGACACTAGTTCAGCAACAGCAACAGTAAAGTCAATGAAGGCTTGGAGGCTCAGTTTAAAGAAGTGTTCAAAAGTTCAATTGTTTATCAAAATAATTTCCATTTCTAGAGTAGACTGGAAATCATATAAAAATAAACTATACGGTGAGCTCAGGCCACAACACGCAGAGGACCCTGAAAAAGAGATATGAATAGGTTGAGAATATCTTCTCAGTAGGCCTATAAGGTTGGGGTTTGTTTTTTTTTAAATTCACAATTTCTAATCAGTAGCCCCTGTCCTAAAAAGAAAACTGTTGATGTTTAGAGGTGAAATTGAGAATAGGAGGAAGGGCAGTGTATTGGGTTTGCGTGGCAAGGTTTTGGTAGCAGGGGGGCTACAGCGGTGGCTTCTGTGAGAAGCTGCCAGAATCTTCACCTGTGTCCAATAAAGCCAATGCCAGCCGGCTCCAAGACAGACCCACTTCTGGCTGAGGCTGAGCCCATCAGCAACAGTGGAAGCACCTCTATGTCAAAGTATTTAAGAAGCAGTGGAAAAAAATTACTTGACACTAGCAGTAGTGGGAAGAGAGAAGTGTGATAATGTGTGAGAGAAACAACCCTGCAGACACCAGGGTCAGTGAAGAAGGAGAGAGAGCAGATGCTACAGGTGCCAGAGCAGAGACTCCCCTGCAGCCCATGATGAAGACCATGGTGAGGCAGGCTGTCTCCTGCAGCCCATGGAAGTCCACGGTGGAGCAGATATTCACCTGCAGCCCATGGAGGACCCCACATTGAAGCAGGAGGATGCCTGAAGGAGGGTGTGACCCTGTGGAGAGCCTGCACTGGAGCAGGTTTGCTGGCAGGACCTGTGAACCCATGGGGGACCTACACAGGAGTAGTCTGTTCCTGAAGGACTGCACCCCGTGGAAGAGACCCGTGCTGGAGCAGTTCATGAAGAATGGCAGTCCATGGCAAGGACTCACACTGAAGATGTTCATGGATGGCTGTCTGCTGTGGGAGGGAGCCCCACACTGGAGCAGGGAAAGACTGTGAGGAGTCCTCCCCCTGAGGAGGAACGAGTGGCAGAGATAATGTATGATGAACTGACCGCAAACCCCGTTCCCGTCCCCTTGCACCACTGGAGGGGAGCAGATAGAGAAAACTGGGAGTAAACTTCAGCCCAGGAAGAAGGCAGAGGTGGGGGTGAGGTGTTGTTAAGATTTTATTTTATTTATCATTATCCTACTCTGATTCGATTGGCAATAAATTAAACTAATCTCCCCAAGTCGAGTCTGTTTTGCCCATGATAGTAATTGGTCAGCAGTCTTTCTCTGTCTTTACCTTGACGCACAAACCTTTCATTATATTTTCTTTCCCCTGTCCAGCTGAGGAGGGGAGTGATGGAGCGGCTTTGGTGGGCACCTGGTGTCCAGCTAGGGTCAGTCCACCACAAACAGACAGAACTCAAAGCCCAAGCTGATGCATCTCTTTGAAGAACACTGAAAATCAGTGTAGCATGGATCAGTCTGCAGGGCCATTCTCACACTGCTCCCTCTCATCTGTCATACTACAGGAGTACCTAAATAAGACTATTATCAGCTCAGTGCAGCCCAACCCTGAATCCCTTCTGGATCTACTATACTAGTTAGCCATTTCCTATTCCTTCTGGTCTAAAGAGTCTATTTTGAGGAAAAGACAAGTTAATTTGAAGAATGGATGGCCAAGAAACCAAAAGGGGTGCAAAATTGACTAGCCAGTGGGAGAGAGTTAATGTGCAGTCCTTTTGCACGCTCTCTCATAGATAGCCTGCTACGAAGACAAGCATAAATACCAGGAAACTTGTACATAAATCTGCAGCTTATTAAAAAGGAAAACTCACACTGTCCTTGGCAATGTCTTTATATGTTGGCAACTATGCCATCAAAAAGTATGTTTTCCCATCTCCCGATGGCTCCAACTGATCGAAAGGATTGGGTTTCAACCTCTTTTCCAAAAACGTATCTTCAGGGAAAGTCTATGGATGGAAAATTTCAGCTCAGATAAGGAATTTTTGTGAACACAGTTGTAACGGAAACTTCTGAGCAACCTTCCCAGAATTTCACGGTGAAAAAGTGTCACAGGTGTTTGCTTAATTTTTTCAATTGTTGCAACACTGATTATTATACAGTGACAAAGGCCTGGACAGGAAATCAGCACACTAGACTAAAACATGAGACTCAGAGACAGTGAGGTATGGAGAAGTGCTAATGTGTTTGATGAAGGTGGGTTGAAAATATTTAAGGGGGAAATGTGCAGGTTTTTATTCATGAATCCTGAAGGACTGACAATGCAAAAGTTTTTGGCTTTGGTTTTGTACAGCCGCATTAACACAATATTCATAATGCACAATCTCATTCCATTAGCCAGCTAGTGAGTGTCACTGCTTCTGAAAATGAAAAGTCTGGTTGTACGAAATCATTCTGAAACAGAGCTAATAAAAGAGTGGCCTTTTCCTCCCCCTTCTTCAAGGAGATGCCAAGCGTGTCAGATCATTCATGTTAAATTATGCTGGATGGCATTGAGATGTGCACTACTGTCATCTAACGGCTGAGTTGCAGCTGTCAAATCCTTTGTGCTGTGAGCCTCTTGTAGCAATCCAACAGTGGTCCAAAACAGGGGAACAGACCTTTATCTGCTAATTTACAGCTAGTTCAAACCTGACAAAATAAACAACACGCATGACAATGAGAGAAGAAAAATTATCTTATCGACTCTAACACCTTCTGCTGACCTGGAGACAAACTAGTTCATTAAAATCCCATGGCAAAATTCAGTTCTGGCACAAAGGTCAATAATCTTGTTGATTTAGTAAGTGGCTTATTTGGCTATATATTTTAAACCCTCTGCAGACAGAAAGAAGGAAATTAACTGAAAATTTAAAAGAATATTCATACAAGCAAAATGTTTGTCTGAGTATCTATACCTTGAACTGTGCTGTGGCTTTAACAATTCAACTGAAATTAAATTAGAATTACCAACTGAGGCTCAGTAATAACTAAGCTTGTACCTTTTACATATTTATTGCCCTTACTGACTGCTCTATTTACTTAGTAAACAATCTTTCTTCAGCTTTCCAGCAGTTCAGTCCGTGCTAGGAAAACACTAATCTCTCCCAGGTTTTAGCTTTCCCAGTTCCCCTGCACATGGTTTGACCTGCAGGCAAATGAAGCCATTCAAATATTTGCTTATCTTGTCATCTGTTCTCATCAGACCTTGCAATTCCTGTCATGGCCCACATGTCAGTTTAAAGCATAACGTCATTAATACCTCTAGTGCACTAATGGATGCTTCACACATGAACGCATTAATGAAATGTGTTATTGTTTTCCCTCACAGGACATTAACAATCTCGCTCACGCTGTGCCCCTGAAGCCCTGCAGTGCTGCTGAAAACCACTAGCTATCAAATGAACCCTCAGTTATGCCTCAGTAACTTTAAGTTCAAGTTTATCACTGAAGTGTCACTCATGTGAGGAGAAGATACAAGCCTCTAAGGTCTTTTCGGCCCAGCTTCAATTACCATAAAGAGTAACAGGAGGCAATAGCTGCAAGGGAAAAATACACCACCATATAAATGAAACCCTGTCAAGATAAAATAGGAAAGATCTGGGTGTCAATGTAGTCATTTGTTTCTTGTTTCTCCTCTTTGTCTGTGGACTGATGGCTTGGATAATGAAGACAGCATAGGTTTTCTAGAGGATAGAAACTCAAATAATCTAGTTTCCTGCAATAAAGATTCCTTATGCAAACAGTATTTTAAATCACTTTTCTGCATCTTTAAGAATTATTTCCAGAGGCGATGTGAAATGGCCACTGCAAGTTATGCAGCTTTTACATATAAGTTAGCTAAATAAGGCTGCTTGTCTTTTGTTAGGCTGTGATTGCAAGAACACTTTGGCAGCAGAAATAGGTTAGCAGCTTTTTCACATCACAAATAATGTCACTACCTTTGCTATAGGTCAAAGAAGAGTACAAATCAAGCTTTTCCCTGCATTTGCATCCACTATAGGAATCAGCTTCTGAGCCCACATTTGAAGTTTTTATTTCACAAAGCAAATGGATTAATTTCTCCACTGTATGGTTAGCCTTAAAAATCAGAGTTCAGAGTAGCTGGTAACTTTGAATTTTCCAGAGTATAATACATATTACTGTGTAAAGTTCCATACAGGAAAAATGCAGGAAAATACTGTAATTTCACCTAGTATTTCAGGTATTAAGTCAGCTAGTTCTCTTGCACTGCAGTCATCCTTGGGCTCTCACTTTATTCCCAAGCAGTGATACTCCTGTATGGTGGCTACAGGCATAGGTAGCAGCAAGACCATGCTGCGAACAGACAAGAGAGATCCCTAGCTGTAGAGCAAACAAGTCAGCAAGTCCTGCAAAGGCCTTTCCTGGCTTATTCTAGGAGCTGTGACATTCCAGGGAACCGTCAGCACCCACCTCTTGCGAACTACCCTGAAATGATGATAAGAATCCCAGAGCTCTCAAGCACAGGAAGGTTCTGATGAGCAGCCTGCAAGGTCAGGAAGGTCAGCCACCCCCTCTTCAGAAGACAAGTCCCTTAATGCCTTGAAAATGACATAGCAGAAGTCTCATACACATTCTGCATATAATGCCAAGTAAGTCCCACAGATACAAAACATAAATGAGGAGAATGAGTGTTGTAATCAAAATTAACAGACTAGCCCAGGAATCAGAAACTTCCGCTGCCACGAATGCACAGTTGTCTTCTAAGGATAAAGTGTATTGCCATGAAACGTTTTACTGTGCCCAGGGTACCCACAGGTAGCTGCTGTTTCTTGTTTCTAAAGTTTAGACAAGTGGAAACTTTGTTTCAGGACTTCTAATATTTACAACACAGGACCTTTTCTGAGACTCATCCCCTTGTTCACATAGCCAATCTTCTTGTGCAAAACATTTTGTTTTCTCCAGCGTATATTTCCATAAAGAGAGAGTGGCAAAATCAATGTGAGCACATGAGAGCTTTTTCCTCCCTGCTGATTTATTAGTGTAGCATGACCTCCTCCTCAGGAGCTCAGAAATCAGTGACGGATCACAGTATCTCTGGCCCAGGTATCACAGACTGTCTGCAACATCCTGATCTTTTCCTTTTATTGCCATTAGCTAATCAATATGTCCCATAAACCTATGACCACCTAATGCTATTACATGTGTTACTGAACTTCATTTCTGAACATTTCCAAACAAGCATTATTCATTACCTATCCATTTCTTCCTCTTAATTTGCTAATGGGAAGGCCTATGCAGGACTGAAGAATTTTTATTCCATTTGCTGCTGAACAAGCTAAAAGAAGGCATGCACCACAGCTAGCAAGGATTTCTTAATGACTTCCCCCTCCTTTTTTATACGTGTATTCATATATACGCAGAAGGTAGGTGTGTTCTAGCACTAGAACTGTCAATCGTTAACTAACGAAAAGGATGAAGTGCCTGTTACTTGGAGATGCCATACAGCATAGTGTTAGGTAAATGGTCACATACTTCCTACTTGGCTATGACTACATTCAAGTTGTGCAGCTTAACCATTTCTTTGGCAGCATGCGCAGCAGTAAAATAAAGTGCCACGGAATGTTCCTAGACACTGAAATCCAGTCGTTTCTAGAACTGCATTTTCATAATGGCCTCCACTGCTGTCCTAAACAATTTCCAGGTCAGGAGTTGGGAAAGGCCTCTTGCCCATGCTGATTGCCAGTTTGGGAGCAAACTTTGCGTTTCGGATGTCAGCAGTTTAGAAGAATTTGGACATAGCCTGCTTTGTGCCAGGTGGTTGCAGTACCAGAAAGTTTCTAACCTCATTTCACTTATTAGGGTAGATTACAGCTTGAAATATCACTCCAGATACATAGGTGTATATATTTATGTAACAATATATATACACACACACATATATGTTTCCACATTAAGTTGTTACTGCAGATTTGTGTACAGGACAATAAATACATGAAATGTTACAGTATGTTCAGATATTATTGTGTTACTTGGCATACTAAACGGAAGAGAAAGTACCTACCTATGTTTACATCAACAAGTAATCCAATTCATTTAGAATGGATCTGTACATTTAAAGAACGGGTGCTGAGGCCCCTTCAATTATACATCTACACAGCATGCAACAGAAGGGGGCGCTACTCCATCTTAGTGTGCAACCCAGGGCTGAGCTTTCCCAACACACATGTAAAGTTATCCCATTCTGTAATGTACATGGAAAGAAACTTCTTGAAAAGCCAAGCACAGACAAGTTATTTTTCTTTAACTGTTTTACTGCTGCAGATTCTTTCTAGCTCCTCTTGCACATGGAAAGGGTCCCAAGAGCGGCAACAAGGCGTGCCCAAACAATAATGAGAAAGGTCTTGCAGAGGCAGACCCCTCAGTTTACGGATGTGCATTTCAAATGCAGTTTTTAAAAACTATGAATTCAAGTGTCTTAAGAAATTGAGAATCCGGCTTTGGTGAAAAAGTGACTTGATCACAGTTGCTGTTGTATTATTTGTTTGTCTTTATACACATTTTCTTAGTGCCGCTTTGAAATAAAATCTTGCAAGGTATAAAATTTGGACGACACTATCATGCATATGCGGAATTAAACCTAAAATTAGTTTAATTAACAGCTATCTTTTTGTTTAGTATTTTCTTTCCACAATCTGGGAGTAGTTGCTGCTTTTACTCCTTCCTTCCCCATCAAAGCATGCACAAAGCATATCCTCAGGCTGAGAACCTCTACCCAGTTGGTACTGCCTACTTGAAGCTATTTGTTCTCTGTATCTTTAGCCAGAGTAGCATCTAGCCAAGATCTTCACTGGAACAATGCCCAAATATGCTATATTAATTCAGGAAAATACCTTTTGTCAGTAAGCATTAGGAATTATTAGTCAAAAACTACATATTTGTAGAATATTTGCAGAAAAGTAGCCAATTTCCTATTAACAGTGCCCAAGGACAAGACTTTTAGAGGTGTTCAGGTGTCTAAAGATTCAGTGGCAGCTGGGCCTGTAGGTTGTTTTGAAACCCTCCCCCTTAAGATTTTAAGATCAAATTTTTAAAAATTTGCAGATGCCTGAAGTTCTTTGTAGCTACAGGTTATGGCACAAGACAGGGGGAGGGAAACAGTCTATATGAGGAAAAAGTCTTTTGCTAGAAAGCAAATGCCAACTCTTACTGGTCATGCCTGCATTTCTTCTAGTGAGTAGTCCTCAGAGCAGCTGTGATCACAGCGTGCCTCCTGTCCATGTGGCAGCCTGCTCTGAAGTGTCTCCCTGTACACTACACCACCCAACAGGCATGCACAGCTTCATGTACTTTATAGGATGCCCTCTATAATCCAGGCCATCTTTGCAGGCTTGTATGGGTAGCAAGTTCAGTCTTCATGTCACAGTGTAAACAGTCACCAGCAACAGAGAGCAAGGCTACATGTGTGTGACTAGTGGTGACCAGATTCCTCAGAGTTTGGCTTATATTCATCTGATATAATAAGATGTAGTGAGTTGCACAACTTCATTTTCACTAAGTAATTTTGCTGGGAAAGATAGAGATGGAAATAGAAAGTAGCACAGCTAGCAAACAGTGACAGCAAGGGAGGGCAGCAGATGGAGATCTCAGAGTAACCACGTGCAGAAAATAGGGTTGCTCTTCCTATGAACCTCTAAGAAAGACCCATGCTGTTACAGTATCCGGTACGCTGCTGCTTGTCTCTCATTCCTAATCCAGGTTATACTGCTGAAAATGTGTCAGGGTGGCAGGACTTCTGGGATGTAGCACAGAAGCCCGACATGAAGCAAGTCACAGATTATATGATTTAGTTTATGGTTGTCTCCCAATGAGTGAGGCCATTGAGCTTTTTAACCATCAGAAGGTGATGATTTTGCGTTGGAAGCTGCACTACCCACATCATTTCAGAGGTTTTAATGCATTTTCATTACCTCTCCAATTTCAACTCTCAAAAATACGTAGGGATATTAAAGAAATTTATTGTTAAGAACACAGGGTAAGTCTGTTATTTACAGTGTTAGTGCACTATGCTTTCAATCTCTAGTGTCTCTACAAGCAGCATTTGTGGATGGCATCAAATACTGCATAGGCAAGGATCAGGATACAGCTGATGCACATGAAAGCACAGCTTACTATTTTCAAGGACAATAATCATGTTCACACAACACTTCTAAATGAGGAAGTTACTTGAATCTTTTTAGGAATAAGTATCAATTGTAGGCTATTATCTAAAGAGCTTCATGTCTTCTGAATGTTGATAGACATTTAACACGAAGTCTGCTACCCAATCTAATATCATTAATTCAAGAAAACAGATTTAATAACTTGCCAAAATACATTAAAAACCATCATAGAAGTCATCTCACTGGAAAATCATACATAAATACTGCACTGGTTCTCTGATATAATTAGAAAATTAAAGTACTTTGCACTACTGAAACTAACTTCAGAAAACAACTTTCAAGAGTGGTTTAATCTATCCAGGAATGTATCAATGAAATCTTACCGTGAATAAAAGTAATTAATTTGATTCAGTTTTTCCCTTTCATCTTTCCCTTTCTGCAACTGTTTGTACTGAATTAGATTCTGATCCTAAAACAAGGTGTTACTAAAACAAAACAACTCTCCTTCTTGTACTAATAGTTTCACTAGAATGATCTGACTCAGAAGCCTGAAAGTCAGGCAGTCAGGCTCAGGAGTCATAGCACACCACCTGGAAAAGCAAACAGTACAAGTATACAGTGAAGTGTAACCAAGAATATCAAACACTATGTTTCTAAATACTTTAATTGCATAGTTTTAGATTTTGAAAAGCACTATCAAAAAGTTGTGACTGAACTTCACAATGAATAAAATAGTCTCTGGTTAAGACCAGTGTTTTTTGGTTGGAGAAATTCTTGCATTTAGATTTTGCGTAGGTTCTGGAGGAGCTGCAATTCACATTTTTTGTACTATGACAATATGCTGCTGCGCAGAGGTCTGAGAACACAACCACTATTCAGACAGGTACAATCTGACTCAATATAAATCACCATCTTTGCTCGTGATAGTGGAAAAGAATGAACAAATAGCATCAACAGAACCTTAACAAAATGCATCCTATCTTTGCCTTTCCACAGACTGTGCATCATTAATGCATGATGAATCAGACACAAGCTGACCTTATTATTATTATTACCCTCATCATGGTAATATTTAATCATATCACCAAATCAAAAATCCAGTTAGAAAGACTGGAACTTTGAATGTTGATCATCTAAGTAATCAGCAGGAACATCTTCAAGGACAATGGAAAACAAGAAAAACTGTAACATCCACATGTCTATCCTTCTTCAGAAGTGAAGTGATCTTCAGAAAAAAAGAAGTAACAGGACAAAAGAAATATTTAAGAATACATTCATTTGTTGCTCACGTGCACTTAAGGTGTTAGAGGCACTTTGTTACAGGATACATATGCATTAGCGAAGGGAAGATTAAATTGTAAGAACAAGGTAGCCCACGGAAAGACTTAAATTAGATTTCTTAACATCCACTGTCTTTACATGTATAAAAATAAGTGCCTTAGTCTCAATGAAGCTACCTAGGGTTATGAAAACTCTTGGTTTTGTTAGCCTGTCTAAGTCTACTTCTGCTTAAGTTGGCTACAGCATTGCTTTTCCTTTGGCCTCTGAGGCAAAACAGGCAGTTCTTAGTACCTTTGTGAAGATGAAACCTTTCAGCCAGACACAATAGGCATCAATTCTGGCTGATCCCACACCTGCCCTGAACTTGAAACAATCCCTTCCTTAAACATCCCATTCATCTGTGTCCTGGATTTAAACTAAAGAGTTTGGTGTACTTTGCAGGTCTTTCACACAACACATAGAAAAAGAATGCAGAACTGTGTTAATCAGAAAAACACAGGAAGGATAATGTGTTCAAAACAATGTCTGATTTTCCCGGATGTATCACATAGTCTGATGTATTACTTCTACCTACAGTCTCCTGACAAAAAACAGGACAACCTGTATACATTAGATCGCCCTCTAATTTCACGCAAGACTTTGGAAACTAAGTGTGGGGAATTCACAAGGTCCCTCTTGGTGACATGTTCTGGATAGCAACAGCTGGCACGATACGTGAGTGCAAAGAGCATATACAAATGGCTTACCCAAAACTATCATAAAGCGTTTGCCAAAAACCTGATAATGGTATGAGGCATTTAACCAAGGCAAAGCTTACATGAGACTACTATCAGCCAGATCAAACACTAACCAAGAGACTAGCAAAAGACTTTTGAGAAAGAGGAATCAGCTTGAAGATATATATATTTTTTTTTAAATTGTGATTGAGGGAAAAGACCTTGCTAACAGAACAGCAGTCAGTGTCAGTTTAGAGACAGAAGTCACCTCACCAGTGTTCTGACTTGTGCCTAGACCTGATGAAGCAGCCTCCCTTTCAGAGATGTTGCCTGCACCTCTTAGTGGGGTGACGGCGCAGGGCACTGCAAGCAGAGCCCTCCAACTCAAGCAGGCCCGTGTGACCTTATAGGCAGAGTTCTCACCAGCGTGTGGTCAGCAAGTTGTGGAGGGTTACATGGGTGCAGATGGAGCTGGAGCACCTGCAGCCTTCCCAGAAAGGGTGGGGAAATAGGGGAACCTGCCTGGGCAGCAGTGGGGGTGAGCTTGTGAATCACAGGGCCTGTGATGGTGGGATTAGGACGTTGGAGAATTACTAATGTTGAGTATTAAAGAAGCATGTTTAGAAATTTCTAGGTGATTATGAACATTTTACAGGTGTCTAGTGTTGCGGTTTCTGGTGTCTTACTGATACTGACCTTGAAAGTGTAGTTCACAGATTACTACCTAATCACAAATTGTTAATAAATCAGTAAACAATTATCTGACTTAAACAACATGAGCTGAGCAGTTTTTCACCCAGTGACACTGATTATGACAGTATTTATTGCCATCAGCTGGTGTCTGTAACTGTTCCCTCCTGGAAGGTCAAAAAGGTTACGCTTCTTGGATTCCTCTCAAAATGAGGACGTTTCTCTCTCCCACCCCTCTTTTGCTCTAGGCAAGTTAACTCTGAAATGGAAGTGGTCCCACAGCTGAACAACTGGTTCTCCCTTGTCAAAGAGCATGCTTCATACCTCCCTCCCTCACAAATTGTTCTAAAAAACAAGATTTTCAGGAGCTCTATCCCACTGCCTAACCAGCCAAGCTATTGCCTCTTTTGCTGGAACTGATTTTCTGCTTCCATGTAAGCCACTTTCGTACAAAGCAGCTCAGTGAAGCCTGCCTGTTCAGACACTACACATGGGCTTGACAGAGCTACAAACCAGTGAAATTATGACACTGAGGAGTCTACAGTCTCTGTCCCAAACAGCAACTTCACTTAATTACACAGCATAAGCCAGAATTCAGGCATGCTGCATCTTTCTTAAAATCACCATGGAATATAAACAGGTTAATTAGCCCCCAGGTTATTCAATCCTAAACTTGTACAGTAAAAGCAAAATGTTTTATGTCAATTAGCAATTTCTTTATAAATATAAAGCCCAAAACAGTACTTTCTTACGCTTAATTTAATAAGAATATTGCTTATGACTAAGTCTATCAGAACAGCAGTGCCCTGTGGGTAATTGCCTTATCTGTTCACTGAAATTGCATCCATCAGTTTCTTTCAGTCTGTTCTCCCCAGTTAAACACGGTTCAGGCAGAAAGCCCTCATATCTGTATTTTACCCCACCAATTCTGGGACAGTGATTCTGCTATAATCATCTTTTCTGTTTTCCATGTACGTCATATCCCATCTCATTCATCACTTAACTTTAGATCAGCATTATTCATTCTGTTACCTTCACGCATAATTTTACCAGAAAGTCTTATAATTAAGGGATTCTTAATTATAGCTTAATCATAATTTTCTTCAGGTAAAACAACTAAAGAACAATTATGATGCACATTGGACAGCATTCCAGGGCCCAGGAAATAAAATGGTAAAGCACTACCTTTCATTTTTTTACTGAAAGAGCAGCAAAGAAAGGCCTTGATTATTCCCACTATGAATGTATGAGGAATATTGCCCTATTTAGACCATGCCAAGAATTCTCCAGCAATATGCCTACCACCTCTAGAGTAAACTTTTCTTGTAAGCTAAGAATTTCTCAGTACATAAGTTCAGAAACAGCTAAAGTTTTTAATATTAACATAAAGCTGGACCTGGTGATAGGTAATACCAAAATTTGGAAGAGGAATACTAATTCTCATAGAATAGAAAATGTGAAGCAAAAAATAAGGTAGTAGCAAGCATTTAACACATCTAGTTGGTGACCCACAGCAATCAGCCTTAGGCAGAAGAAAATTGCTCATTTAGCTCAGTAGGCAAAATTTCCAGTAGAACCATCTGTATCAATACTGTAAAAGAACTTCAACAACTGACAGTTTTATAGATGCAGTAAAAGAAAGCTAACCTTTCACTTCAGAAGGTTTGGGTTAGCTTCCCATTGCAATCTAAGGAAAGATCTAATAGGTATTTTGTTGTTTGATAGCATAATTAAAAGTTTCTGTTACAGAAATCTCCATGAGGAGTAACAACTATTTCAGTTCTGATGATGTGGTAGTGTGGCACAGGTTTTCACTTTAAAAAATACTCTCAGTTGTATGTAATCAATAAACAAAAGTTTGTATGTTTTTCAAAACTGCAAAAGGGCTAATCCTGTATCTTTATAGACTTCAAGTCTACAGGTTCATTAAAGCAAACTAACTAGTACAAAGTAATGAAAACTGTGAAAGAAAATTAAACACAAAAAAATCAACTCTGCCTATGCTGCTGGGGAAGAAAAGAAAAACCCAAAAGACAAAAAGACCAGTCAATTATCATTTCTCATCACCAGTGTAAATAATATTTTATAGACCAGCACCTTGCAAAGGAGATGAAAGATAATGGATCTAACTTAATCTAGATTAGGTAAATACAGCTAGATAGGAATCGCAAATCTCTTTGAACTCAAGATGAAAGTTAAGCAATCAAGTTGCATAGTCTCTGAGAATTCAATGCCATTATACCCAGGTGGAACAGCCTTAGAAAACATAAAGCAACACGAGTTCTCTGCATGCAGTGTACAATAAATGTGCCTGCAAGACAATGTCAGAGATATTTATGCAAACATCCTGTACAAGTATTAGTTTTCCCCGTATTAATGCAATGACTTAGTGAAGTGTCATTTAGTTGTACGTTTTCTGTTACCTTAAGTACAAACTCTTGTTTTAGACAGCACTCCTGCAACTGTGCACATGTTGGGTATGGGGAAAATACCAAGTACACATACGCACAGATTCATCTTTCTGGTATAAACTAGTCGGAGTTAAGCCAAACAGCAACCAGACTACTTCTAGTTTTGGAAGTAACACAGCTTCTATAAGAAGTGAAGTCACTGGAGAATCAATAACACCTGTTCACTTTAAACAGTATTCATAACATTATAACTGACCAGAGACAGTGATTCTTACGTAGATTTAAAACACTAATAAAAGTTCACAAGTCGTGACAGCTGTCAATCATACGAAAGGAATTCTTGTCCTAAAGGACACCGAACAGTCCCTACAGAAAAAAGGAAAAAGCCCGTCACTACACTTTGTGGGTCCCTAAGAGATCCAGACAGAGGGCATGAGTATCTGCATTTGAGCTCCATCCGTTTTGCGGGAGGGGCGGCACGAGCAATGCACTTCTCTGGAGCCAACCACAAAATCCTAGGGGAAAGCATCATCTTCCCATGTCACACCATTTGGGCCTGCAATAGATGTATGACACTTGACTTACTGAATTTTAAAATAAATTACTTTTATCTCTCTCAAATATTCTGGGTAATCAAAAGTCATATTTATGATGCAAACTGTAAGCTTCATAATACTTTTATTAAGATTTTCACACTCTGAAGTTGTAAAGTGAAGGGGGAATTAATTGTATGCATTTGTTCACATTTCTGAAGCTTTCATCATTTATTTGTTTATTTAGTACTAATTTTTATATATGACAATCTCTGAATGAATCGGCAGTGCTAAATCTAGTACCCACTGAAAATGTTTCAGAGAAATTTATGGTCTGTTTGTTAGAATTTGATGCACAGCCAAGTGCAGTAAATTAAATGTTCTGTAGGTTTATGGTTTATGCTCAGTGATGAGTGTGCATTAAAAGATATACGGAAGAACCACATGATGCTTAAAGATAACCTGAAGTGTTACCTGAAGTGGAAAATCAGAGGATGGTAGAAAATAACAGTAACGGGTGGAGAGGTGAATGGTGGAGCAGATGGGGAGGATTGCAAGGTGTTAAAAATTTAATTAATGATTGAAGCATCTTGAAGAGGAAAGCTACTTTATAATGGGTAAGTACCGTCATTAATCAATTTCAGGTTTGTTTTCTTTTTTTTCATAAAGCTTGTTATACTGAAAGATTCCACTACACCTTGTGGAAGGATGTAATACCTTCAGCATTCCTTTGAGCTGAACGGCTTGTCAACTTGTTGCCTATTAGGGACATGAAGTTCAAATGCAGAAGCTCTGCAATAGCTGTTATGTTCAAGCAAGAAGCCCACGGCAAAGCCCTTATGAAAAGGCAGGCAGTCTAGTGAGAGATGACTGGATTTTGTGCACACTTGTGCATACATCCACACAATAATCCTATACAAAGGAGTCTCCAAAGGGTACCAGAACAAGTAGAATTGCTGGATCAAATAGAAGAAAAGTAATTACTGGTCTCTATTGCTGTGTTAAATACAAAAAGACATAGAGGCTATGGATGGGCAGTAGTGAAGGTTTTGACCATATAAGTATTTGTACACACAATTTACAATCTGACAAGGCGGATGGTGTTGCAAACAATCCACATTTCCCAAATTATAACCACAGATCATTTGCTGATCTGTTAAGACCCTCCTCCCTACACAGGAACATCGCAATAATCACAGTGGATTATTACTGTTATTTTCCTGTACTTGTCAGCAGCTATGACCACATTACACATTCTCTGAAAGATTACTCTTCTCTGTAATGAGATAAATGAGAGTAATGAGAGAAACAGTTATGAGCTGGTCTCAATTAAATGTGCATCTATGCAATGAAGGCTACAGTCTAGCATTATTTAGCACACCTAAGCTATAGTTCATAGTTGTCAGCAAATCAATGCTTTGACATGCAATCAGTTTTTCAACAAGCAGAAATTACTATTTTCAAACACTACTTAATTCCTTCTTTCACATTTGCAGCAGATAATCCACCAACACGGGATTTCTGCTCCAGTGACTGCTCCAGCATGTGTTCTGCTGCCACTGATAGCAACACTGCCCTATTTGCTAAAACGTGAATCAGAAGATTTACCTCATGCCCAGCAGGTATTACAGGACCTTTCCGCTTTCGTTCATGTATTTATTTATTGAGTTTTGTCTTTTAATACAAATCTGAACTGCTGAATACTCACACTATTGTTTGTGTAAGTTTAAGGTATGATACTCTCAGCCTTAGTTATCAGGTATTTGTAAATCCAGGTCAACAGGCATGCTTACACTTGATCCAAAAGGCTAAATCCTCTCCCTTCAACCAACAGATTTGAGCAAAAAAAAGCCACAAAGAAGGATTATCTTGGCAAGAGTACATAAAGATTATTCTTTTAGCTGCTGTAGTAGAACACAACTACTTAAAAGCCTTGTCAGTTAGCAAACTCATTTTCAAAAAAAAAAAAAAAAAAGAAAAAATCAACTCAGATTCACAACTTTCATACCTTAGTAGAAAAGAACTACAGACATCAGCTTGAGGTTTGTCTGTCAAAGAACTTGGATGCCAGCCACATTTCAACATATGCCACAAAATGATCTTTTCTTCTTGATGAAAATAGACTTTAAAAGGCCAGTAGTCATTTAATTGTTTGGCTAGACGCTTGTGTATCTTTTTCGGGAAAAAATAAGGATTGTCAATAGAATCAGACGCTGGGATTAAGTGACATTGCCATATTCTTCCCAGGAAAAACAATATTTGCCATTATATCCATCATATACTTCTCTAATCTGAAGGATACTCTGTATGTGTTGGTTATGAGCATACTTCAAGAATAGTTAAGATCTTTACCATACATCCAATTAATTGATAAGAATTACTTACTTAGAACCAAAACAAGTGGAAAAGAAAAATAAGCTGATTTAACTTTCATTGACTCCTCATCCCTTTCTGTGCATTCCTTAGTACTACACTTCGCTTAATTTTAAATATGTTAGTTATCTTGTTCAGTATCAGTCCTTTTTAATCTATACAATAGAAAAGGAGATTTAGTTTTAATCAGATATTCCATAAAATTACTCAACTCTGACAGCACTGTTCTTGACAATTCTTTTCAAATTCTCATTCTACAGTTATAATAAAGTGTATTCTGCCTCTTGCACACTCAGAATGAAAGCACACACTTATATCATCAGTGCCCACATGATTTTAGCTACTCTCCAAAAAATCAATATGCAGATCAATGCCCCTTATCACATTATAAGATCTGTATCCACAGCAATTTGAATGGAAAAGTTCGCAGAAAACTACTGGGTTTGTAAGAGCCATTTTGTATATTCCCTGTTGGCTATCGATGCTGTAACAGATCACACAAAATTATGGTTTTACATATTTTTTACCATTTATAGAAGCAGTCATTTTAATATTTATTATTTAATATTTAATATATATTTGTCTTCTCTCCCTCTACAACTACTTGCACTCCAGTTCTACTGATACTTACTTTCATCTGTGTTACAAGAAGAATGAAGGTTGCATTGTGCTTGTTTTAATTCTATCCCTTGCTATAATTTCAGCAGATATTACTAGTTAAGAGCAAAATTTTCATACTTCTCTCTGCTTAAGGCTATATTAAATTTATTTAAATGTTTTAGCAGAAATAGCTCAACCATTTCCCAGACAGAGGTCAGCAGAAAAAAAAAGAAAATTGGTGAAACTACCTATTTAAATTAGATGGTTTATTTAACACTACTAGCCCTTTCATGACTTGCACTCTTCAGAGGATGAGCAAACAATTAGAAAGTTATATTTACTATCTTGATAAACATACTAAGAATTGAAAAAGCATTTGGAAAATAAACAAATCTTCTTTTGTCCAAGCTTTAAGTGAGATTTGTATCTTAATTCTCTGGAAGGTCTAGCTTTCCTTGACTTCAGCCAGGCACCTTGGCAGTCTATTACTTACTGGCATGAGAGTCTTATGAAAAATACACTTTTATTTACCAGGAACAATACTGTCCATTTTGCAACATCTTCTGGTACAATTAAAACAAAACTGAGTCTTCTATCACACAGAGCTATACCATCTAGGATGAGCAGACCAAGTCTGCGCTTGACTGTTCTATTTTCTGTGAGAGTTTTCCCAGAAATGTTATGGTCTTATGCCAGAGTCAAAGGTCAATCACAGGCATCAGCACATCACTGGTTTCCAGCTTACACACACTAGCAATTCAAGTAACACCATATCTTTAGTTACTTACATTAAGAACATAAGCAATAAAATGTAAGAATATCTTCTTGCATAAGACAAATCTAAGGCTGAAATGCGAACAATTGGTATTACATAGGCTTTGTCCCTTTTGGTTTCCTGTGATCCCCTGAAAGAAGGGAAGAGAAATTATTAGCCAAATCATTTAAACTACAAAACCCAGACCACTGCTCTGAGAGTCTAAGTGGCTCTCAACAGACACTTGCACTCTAAGACGATCTAACCAATTTTTTTTTTTCCCAGACAAATGACATTCACCATTGTGGAGGGGTTACTATTCAGAATAAATTATTTTAGGCAATTTATTTTAGACCTCACACTCCTCCGTTTTACATTTTACATATTTCCAGTAGATAGTAGAGACCAGCTCCACAACTCGCTTGCTTCTCCCTTCTCACTGCTAGGGATTCAGCTGTCTTTCATTGAAGGTAATCATGCTGTAATTAAGAAACCCTTAGCTTGAGTAGCTGTTTGATGAGCTTGGTTGTTGTGGACTCAGCCTCACCAACACCTGACTTACCCAGACAACAGGAAAAACAGCTTGGACAAAGATTATCACAAGTGCACAGCCCAGGTTTTTTTCAGAATAAACTTGATTTTTATAATACAGACAGTGGTCACACTCCATGCTGCACTCAGCAGTGTAGTTTTATACTGAATCTGTGAAGGACAAGCAGGAAAACCCTGAAAAAATGATCAGATAAAAATAAATTTTATATGGAGTTTAGACTTTCAACATTCCAGTTAAAGCTGTCTTACAGGTACTTTCAAAGGGCTGGAATAGCTTTACTTTGTTGCACACACTTAAAAAGAAATTCTGCAAGACCAAATCAGGAAAAATCATTTGTCTCCGGAGTTAAGTGACAGAACAGGAAATTCTCCTTTCCAAGTGCTTAAAGTTCTTGCTTTAAGGTCAGAAGTGGTTTAGCTTCTCACAGTAAATAGGCAACAGATTCATATCCATAGCTCAAGTAGATTCTGCATGCACTTCTTGTGGAGAAGTTCTTGAACCACAAACAGAAGAGTCCTTGAAACTGTGGTCCCAATATAACTACTTAAAAAGGAATAGTAAGCATCTGATGTCAGCATTTCCTGCTACTTAAAAAAAGGATGAAGCAGATCTTCAATCCAGATTTCAAGCCATTTTAGGCAGACTGTTCTATCTTATAGGCCGGACTCTGGAGAGCACTCTAGAGACAGTATAATAACCTCAGTTTGTCATGTTTCTCCTGATAGCCTCTCTAACTGACAGTCATTTCCTTGCTAGGGACAAAGCCTCCTAGACACTACTAGTCTCTTATCTGCTAATTTTTGAGGAGTAAACTGAGTGAATATAACAAGCCTGTAGACATTATCTAATAGATTCTATTGCCTCCAGCAGGAACAACTAGTCTGTGAGAAGTGAGTTGCCCAAATACCTGTCACATCACTTCCCTAGGTGCAATTAGTTGCTTTCAAGCCTAGATTGAATTCCAGGTTTGGGGTTTAAACTATTAGGCTTCATATATATGGAACTGATTTGAACGGCAACTCTTCTCCCTTGCCATACTTGTAGAATCACTAATACCAGAGTCTGGGCTGGAACTTCAGTGACATACGAGAAGACACAGCTGGTAAGTCTTTCAGCTTCAGAAATCTATTTTCTTACTTGTTCCAGAACAACCCTTATCTGTCTCTGGGGCACACTGAAAGTAATTGCTGAACTAGAGCTGCAGGAAAGTGTCTGGAGGTGCGTATGACTACCAAGTTAGGTGAGATGTGAAAACTAACCTTCTGGATCTACCACTCCTGGATTAACTTTTATCTGATTGAGTTTCACTCACCTGCTAGGACAGACAAGTCAACTCAGTAAGATTAATTATTTGGGAGTACTGGTAATATAAGGGTTAAGCATGCTTTCGTAGTCTAGTCTAGATTAGCATCATGTGTGACCTGTAATGATTGTTCCACTATCATCTTGTGAAGACTCTGTTAAGGTCCCAGAGATATTTGCCTACCTGAAACAACATTCATAATCAATCCCTAAAATACACTGCCAATTAGTTTTTTTTATTCACACAAGGAAATAAGACCTCTTAATTTTTAAAAAATATATTTGTCAATAATTCACGTTTCCATTCTACCACAACACACACACTTACATCAGTTATAAACAAGTCGTTTAGTCATATATGTTAATATATATGTTGAAAACTAACTAGCCTATCAAGTCAACATGATTATGTCTTTTTAAATATCTGCTTTCCTTACTTTCTGTAAGTAGGCTTTTAAACACAAAATATACTAAGCAGCATTTCATCTGAATCCTATCAAATAAAGTTATTGAAGCATGAGGTCTATATAACCAGTGAAGCAAAAGACCATGCTATTACATGGATAAATGCTCCAGAGTTACTGAAGCAACACAAAAACAATCATAGAAACATAGTTTCTGAAACTCATAAGCAACTCATTTTGGAAAAAAGTTTGTGTGTGTGTATATATATATATATGTATACACACACACACACATATATATATATATATATGAATACACACACAGAGAGATATAAACCATTTGACATCTAAATTCCAGAACAGATACGCATGGATTTGATTTTAAAAAAAAAATTTCCCACTCACCTGCTCATAAAAACAACAGAAAATAAGCCAGAAATCAAACATATCTATCTACAGGGCTTAAAGGGGAAAAAAAAGAATCCGTATTTGTTTATGGTTTATTGTTCTTTTTCAGTTATTCAGACAAAGGAGAAGTAACAGTTCCCAACCCGTTTTGTCTCTGGAAACACCATCATTTCACAGTGGCTTCAACACCCACCAACTTAGAAATTCCCCCAGGGCTCCAAGGCTCATATTCAGTTACCATTCGGGATTAGACCCTACCTCCTGGACAACTTTTTAGACAGCCAAACTTACGCCCACGTATGTAGGATGTCAGGGCACTTGCCTGCTGGCAATGGGCTCTTGGGTGCTTACGTCCGGGTGCCCCAGCTCTCAACCCTTTGGCAGCCACAGCTGCCCAATCAAGGAGGTGGATAATCATAGAATCATAGAATCATAGGTTGGAAAAGACCTGTGAGATCATCAAGTCCAACCCAACACCACCATGCCTACTAAACCATCCAACCATCCACCCAACAACACCATTCCTACTAAACCATATCCCAAAGTGCCACATCTACACATTTTTTTAATACCTCCAAGGATGGTGACTGAACCACCTCCCTGCACAGCCTATTTCAATGTCTGACCACTCTTTCAGTAAAGAAATTTTTCCTAATATCCAATCTAAACCTCCTCTGACGCAACTTGAGGCCATTGCCTCTCGTCCTTTCACTAGTTACCTGGGAGAAGACACTAACACCTGCCTCACTACAACCTCCTTTCAGGTAGTTGTAGAGAGCAATAAGGTCTCCCCTCAGCCTCCTCTTCTCCAGACTAAACAGCCCCAGTTCCCTCAGCCGTTCCTTATAAGACTTGTCCCCAGACCCCTCACCAGCCTCGTTGCCCTTCTCTGGACACGCTCCAGCACCTCAATGTCCGTCTTGTAGTGAGGGGCCCAAAAGCAAGCACAGTACTCAATGATGCCAGGCCTGGAGCTCTTTCAGATAGTGGACGTGACCAACTGATCTTGAACTCCTCTGTGTAAAAAAACAAAAAGAAAAAAAAGCTTATGTAAAACGCTATGAGTTTATATAAAGCAGCACAGCCGGGTCCCACAGAGCAGGGCACGTGGGAGCACAAGGCAGCACCAACACCCAGAGCGGGGCGAGGCCGAGCGCTGCAGAGACGCTATCCGAGCACAGAATTTTACTCTTCTTTATGCAATTCACCTGGCGATGCAGAAGAGCACACTTAGCAGCCTGCAGACCTGACATCCCCTCAAAAATAGGTGCTGTTACAGGCTGCTCGTATAAATAGCACTCTCTCAAGGCCTCCATTTACCCACTTTGTGCTTTCTGTCCCTGTCTCTTCCCAGCGCTCTGAGCCTATTCCCTTTCATAAACATTAATTTCCTCACCACAGCATTGCTAGCCTGCAGCAGGGCAATATTTGCTCTCTCTCCTCCCACATACAGGGCCTCCACACAAAATATAGGAGCAGTGTGCCTTGGATAATCCACCCCGGGGCACATCCCCAACATCAGACATCGGCACCCACCACCTCACCATGCCACTCACCCTGGGGAAGCCATTTGATGTCTCCACCACCACCTCTGGCAGGGGGCACAGCCGTGCAGCTCCACCCTCACACCTCCCACCCCACTCAGCAGCCCAACTGCTATTGGGGGAAAACTTCGGTCCAGCCCCGGGACCGGGGTCTGGCTTCACCCTCACTCACCAGCTCCCAGTGCGTCCCACCCTCTTTAGCCATCCCCCACCCAGCACTGGCCAGCACCTTGCAGAGTTTGCACCTCACAGGAGGCCGGCAGCAGCTGGCTGGGACAGACCCCTTTTCTCTTGTGTTTGTGCAGCACCTGGAAATTTTTAATTCAAGTCTCTTGTGATCCCTGGGTGTGGCAAACCCTCCCCAGACACAGGCCTCAGCAACATGGGTACCGGGCTGCAGGGGCGATGGCGATAGCGGGCCAGCTCTCAGCTCAGCCCACAGCCTTCACAGTGAAGGCAAAGGCTACTGTGGTGCCAGACCATCGCCTTTGACCCAGGGTCAGAGGGTCACCACTTAACAAGTATTTTTTTCCACGTTTGCAAGCGTTTTCCATGGCACACAGTAAGGCCAGCGTGGAGCTCTTTTCCAACTGCAAACATTTGTTCGTTACCCTAGGCTGATCAGCAGGGTCAAGAACAAACATTTGCTGCATTGATGAAATGTGGCAATGAATAAATACCTTGGGACTAGCTAGTCTTAACATTTACAGTTGTTTTAGTGAACTTGAGTTAATTGCCAATTGATGCATGCCACTACACAACCAAAAATTCTAATCAGGATAGTCCCAAAGTGAAGGCCTTCTATTTCTTATATTTTAATTATTTCCCTACTCAAAAATAAACTAATTCAGACTATCAAGATACACGTGTGAAGGGACTCCTAAAAGCAGTAATCTCTTCAGCCCACAGGCTAGCCCAGGACACAAAACATGGCTCACATTCTGTGCAACATTGTCAGTCAGAAGAGTTAGAAGGGCATTTTCTTCCTCTGTTCAAAGACCATAATGAAATGCTTTTCATTACTGAAAACTACCTTTAGCAATTTGTTTTTGTAATAATAACCCAAAAAGACCATTGAAAGCAACCGAAGAATGAAACAAATCCAAACATTTTTGCAAGACAGCAACTGGAACCCATAGCCACAGACATTTCTGCCGCACCACTAACTGCAGCGTGAGAACAGCCAAATGAGTTTAACTAACACAGTACGAATATTTTGCTATACCAAAATATCTTTTGACTGTATGTACTTCTAACGTGGCTTTTTTCTGTGTTTGAGTTTCCAACTGGGGCCTAACCTGAGGGATTAATAGAACGAAGAGTGTTATATTTGACATTGCTGCCCTCTAGTGACTACACAGGGCAAGCAATTGAAGAGACAGTGCTGCAAAAGGTTTCTTTGTTCTCAAGATGTAAGTGATCAGTTGGGTATCATTAACTACGACAGAATTTTATGAGAGTGAAATCTTAGTTAATCTTAGCCTTAAAATATCATTTGAATAAACAAAGTACTTGAATATAAATAAACATTTCTGCAAATGGAATGTGTAGTGCAATAAATGATCACAGATTACTATCAGCAATACTTTTGTGTTGCATTAAAATACTTCATGACCAGTAATTCAGAAAAGTTACAGCTGCAAACAAGAAATCTATATTACATGACAACTAGTTCAATGAACAAATTGGTCTAATTTATCTAGAAAACATTGAATGTATGTGACAGTGTTTACACTACTGGGGATTTTCACAATAAACAGTGTCAGACAATTCAACAAAAACCAGCATAAAAGTGCATCATTGCCTTCATTCCATAAATTGCACATGTGCAGAATTGCCTGTCCTTTCTGTAGGAGTAAATGAGTAGTATAAGGTTGTTATAAACTTAAAGGTGGTTTTTTTTCAAAAGCTGTTTTACAGTAGACAAGTTTTTTGACAGTCCTGAATACTGTAGTTCCATATTTCCAATATTTTGTGACCATTTTTTTTTTGTTTGTCTTATAGATGTTGACTCTAATGGGACCTGACTATGACTAGCAGAATACATTTCAGTTCTTGGTTAACCCAGGATTACAATGCTCCAGATGAATGCAGCAAAACGATTTCTTCTGTTATTAGCAACCTTTTATCTCTGTAATGAACCTGGCAGGACAGAGGGCACTAAATACTAAACATCTGTATAAGTAATAATCAACCCCTGGGGGACACACGTGCACTCTTAGATTCCTGCACTGCGCTTTTCTACTCCACCCATAAACTCTTATCTGGAAAGAATCAGTGATAAATACAGCTACCCACATTTTCTTATCTGAGATTAGACCAATGCCAACCACTCTCAGAGAAAGGTGTCTACCACCTGGGCTCTTCTTTAATAAGCTGGCAAAGAAACTATCACATGATTATCTGGGAAAGTTTTGCCTGAGGCAGAGCAGAGACAGGCCCAGGAGCATCAGAAGACAGCACCCTTGCACTGGGATCACAGTCAAGCAGAAGGGATGGAGGTTTGCAAAGGAATAGCTATGGGTGAGAGAAAAAAGAAAAGACATGGATAATTGGAAGCAGATGAATGAGAGAGGTGTGGGAAAGCACGGAAGGAGGATAGTGAGAGTATGGGATGGATAGATATGTAGAGATTCAGGACGAAGTTAAAAGTAAAAAGACTAAAATAAGAACTAGAAAACTCCAGAACATGGGAGCAGAACAGTAAGCCCTTCTGGGTGTGCTGTGCAGGTCAACTTTCGGCCTTCAAATATTTGGTAGCATTTTTTGGTTATATGACTTTCCTTCATGAAGAAAACATTTAAAATATCTTGATATATAAACTATTCAGTTGTCTAAATCCTACATCTCAAATTTAACATAAAAGTAAGAAAAAGACGGGATTTAACAAAATATAACTTAAGAAAATCTTTACAGAACTTGTCTTTAAAGAAACAGACCCAAGTTAAACCTGCTTATACCTCTTTCATTCAAAGTTATACAGGCAGTTGCGTACTTCACTGGTTGGGGTTTTAAAGCTTCCCACCTAGCTTCGAATGTATTATTTGGAAGTATAATTTTACCACTTTTATTCAACAAAATCCCACCAGTAGCTAATTACCAAAGATATTTCACACTCCACATCACCTGTTTGTTCCATTCACTGAAAGTGTCATATTCTATTTTGAACTCACTTAAAAGCTTGATTTGTCATCACACTCTCTGGGAAAGCCACTACACACAGGCTGCATGACTCCAGTCCTCCTCAGTACTTCATTACTTGTAAATACACTTCAAAAAAATGAGACAAGTCTGTCTTTACCAGGCAGAAAAAACTATCTCTCCGTTACACACATGAAATGATCCGTGTATGTTCCCTATTTAAGAAGGACAGATTTTATGCCCATCACAGCACTTCACTGCTCCAATTATTCATGTTCCTCTTCAAAAAGCACAGCTATTCTGTGAGAACGAGTGCTTGAATGGTCCATGAAGTCTTAGGAAAGACATTATTTATTCCTTGGGACCTCCTTGCAACCTAAATCACTCATGCAAATCTTGAAACAAGATCATTCTGAGGCACTTCTATACTCAAATGTTGATGTGCATTCCCAAATAATTACAGAATAGAATGCAAAAAATACTATAGTACCTTTGCCCAGGGAAGTGGTTGAGTCATCATCCCTGGGGATATTTACTGTAGATGTGGTGCTTAGGGACATGGTTCAGTGGTGAACCTGGTAGTGTTGGGTTTACGGTTGGACTCCATGACCTTAACGGTCTTTTCCAACCTAATTGATTCTATGATTCTACATGCAAGACAGCCCAAAGCACTTTGCAATAAAACACTAAAATTACTCTATGGGTTTCAAAAGCAAAAGCAGTTGCCAGTATGTGCTTAAGAAGATACAACCTTGGATTCAGAGCAGACTTACACTAAGAGGAAAAGATGACACGAACACTCATGTCACTGCTACCTTTTATGAACTCCATTATGGGAAAGCTCCTCTGACCTAGGGTTTTAATTTTTTAAGGGAAAGACAGTAGTCATTTTTTCACATATATGCCTGCATAATACATATATATATACATGCCTGTGTATATATAAAAGAAAAATAAGAATATATATACTCTAATGTGTATATGTGTATGTGTATGCATATATAGGTGCATATATATATATATGTACATACCTCCCTAAACCTGGTTTTCCAGAATCGGAATATTGCTGTGCAAAACGCGGTTACTAGTCACTGCTTTGCCTTACACTATCACTCATGTTTGGTCACTTCAGACAACTTCGAAATAAATGTGAAAAAAGTATAATTTTTTTGTGTATTTGCTGAAATCTCTTAAGAGTAGACTTTATTTCATCTATACAGCTTTTTCCAGACTTCATCAGTTTGACAAAGGACAATGGTTTAGAATGGGACAAGTTACAGAGTCAGCAATGGTTGTGTATGGTTCATTTAGGATGTCTGTGGTTCACAGCTCTGGTTACAGACAAGTTTGATGTTACAGCTCTGACAGTGCCAGAACAATGTCTTCAGTTTGGGGTAAAATAAGACTAGCAGAAATATCTTAGAAAATACCAAGTGGCTCACAAACTGTTACTGAAATTCACAGTTTGGGGTTTAGATTAGATTTACCTAAAATATTTCTGAATTGGTAACTTCTATCTTTATTTGCATCATCTATTCACGTACTACTTTAAATACACCACCGTCTGCTCTCACAGGCCTGGTTTTAGTTTGACATCTTTCACACATTTAATTTGCTCCATTATTTTATCTTTGAATGTGCATCTATTCAGTATACTCCTTGAGAACGGACAAGGAGAAGGTCGAAGTTTCTCCCCAAGCCTAGAAACAAAAGAAGATAACACAGTGTACCACCAGCCAATGTCACTCTAAACTCATCTCATCAAGGAGCCCATGGTGCCAAAGCTTTGCAAGGGCTGTTGTCAGTAGCACTTGGGAAAGCAGCAGCTGTTCTGAAGCCTAGGAACATACACCACAGGAGTTCTGCCAGTAAATCTCAGGACTAACTTAAAAATCTATGACATCTCTTTTTGGCTGTTCTCAGCTACCTTACTTTTTATTAAAATTGAGTATATTTAGTATTTTGAGTGTTGTATTTATTAAGAATGTATTTGTAAAAAAGATACTAGACAACAATGTGCTTTTAAGCTCCTGTTGGATCAACATGGATGGCCAGCCTCAAAGAGTTACTGCGAACAGAGTTAAATCCAGTCGGCACAAGGTCATAAGTGGTGTTCCTCAGGGCTCAGTATCAATTATCTGGACCAGGCGATCAAGTGCTCCCACAGTAAGCTTAGAGACAACACCAAGTCGGGCAGAAGTGTTGATCTGTTCAAGGGCAGGAAGCTCTGCAGAGGGATCTGGACAGGCTGGATTGATGGGCCGAGGCCAACTGTATGAACTTCAACAAGGCCAAGTGCCGGGTCCTGCACTTCAGTCACAACAACGCCATGCAGCACTACAGGCTTGGGGAGGAGTGGCTGGAAAGCTGACCAGTAGAAAGGGACCTGGGGTTGCTGGTCAACAGCTGGCTGAGCATGAGCCAGCAGTGCGCCCAGGTGGCCAGAAAGTCCAACAGCATCCTGGCTTCTATCAGGAAAAGTGTGGCCAGCAGGAGTAAGGAGGTGATTATGCCCCTGTACTCAGCACTGGTGAGGCCACACCTTGAATACTGTGTTCAGTTTTGGGTCCCTCAGTACAAGAGAGACACTGAGCTGGTGGAGTGCACGCAAAGAAGGGCAACGAAGCTGGTGAAGGGTCTAAGAGAACAAGTCTTATGAGGAGTGGCTGAGGGAACTGAGGTTCCCTCAGGGAAGTGGTGGAGTCCCCATCCCTGGAGGTATTTAAAAGACATGTAGACATGGTCCTTAGAGACATGGTTTAGTGGTGGACTTGGCAGTTTTAGGTTAATGGTTAGACTTGCTGATCTTAAGGGTCTTTTCCAACCTAAATGACTCTGTGATTCTATGATAACATTTTAAGTTGTCAATTTTACCTGAAGCAGCTTTTAATTTGGATTTTGGGGAAGTTTTTCCTTTGACATCTGGACCCACAAGTATTTTCTATTAGAGGTTTAGAGCCCTACACAGAGCATATTTGCAACAGGTTTATTACTTTTGGCTATTTATTTTCTTTCTTCTCCTACCAATATCACATATTACTGGTTAGAGACAGAGTGGCTAAAGCATATCTGTAAACAGACAAAGCAGCATAACGTCAGGACTTATTCAGGACTCACAGCGAGGGACATCTCTCAGCTCAGATGTAAGCTGATGACTTCATCGAGGCTAAGAAGTTGGAGGCAGCCAGAGATACCTGTGGTTGCATCACTGTTGTATGCTGCTGGCCACAGAACTGGCGAACTCTAATGACATTAAGCTGACAGGTTACAGATGCTATGCCAGACTGCTCACCAACAAAAAGAAAATACACAAAACAAAAACAGCTATTAAAGCATATTTTATTAGATAGCAATTTGTAATACAGAAAATACGTCATTCTATTTAAACACGTATTTGTACAAAATTACAGTGAATGCAGTGATTTTCAGTTTTGAGGAGGAACAACCTTCATGAACACCACAGTTTTACTTGTAAACAGTTTAAATTAAAGTTTAAAAAGTTTTCGCAATTTAGAGCCTCATTTACGTAATATACAGACTTTTACTAAAAGTTGGCACGTGCAATTGGCACTGAATTTCTTCCTCATACTCGTATGAAAATACCCTTCCATTTTAAATACTTCACTTTATATTCAGTGGGAAACCTTCACAGCTTAGGTTTATTTGTTACTCAGCCACCTAATGACTAATTTCCTATAAACCCACCCATCTATAGCCATAACTCAAAGAGCAGAAATTATAGAAAAAGGACTTCTCTTTATAAACTGAGTACCACATTTGAACCTACATATCATCTGAGTCAAATTTTCTTTTACCATAAGATGAGTTTTCTCACAAAAGAAGACAAAAAAAAACCCTGAATTATGATGAATATAGATGCCAGCAGTCCTAAGGATACCAATAAGAAGGGATTAGGCCTGCTAGTAATACAGTGGGAGAGAAATACTAGAGTAACTAGTGCTGTAAAGCGCTTCTCCAACCCGTAAGTAGCCCAGACAGGGTCAGAGGGATAGCATTACATGCTGTATCAACTGTGGCAGGGGCAGTGGCAAAGGGCATCTGAACCGCACATAAGATATTGGTACATTTTCTTCACTACCTAATACAGTCAGAAAGATTGGAAGTAGGTTTCTTTGTAATATAATAAAGCCCCTCGACTATATGAAAAAATATGTCCCTTTGGTTTATGAATTAGTGATCTTTCACTGAAATCTTTTTCCGTAAAAAGTTACCTAGAATTATTGTACAGCAGTGGATTGAGAAGAAAAGAAAACCTCTTTAAAAGGAGCTGTACATGAATAGATTGCCTGCATTAGCACAAAACCTATTAGCTTAATTGGGAAACTGCATAGGTTCACATCGACATGATGCTCCTTGCAGGAGTGGAACGTAGATACTTTCCTTGGAATACATTTTATCAGGCTATACAGATTTAAAACTGTAATTTATTTTTTTCCTAAAATGATAGAGGACTTTGTAGTCCATACAAACATAACTACACAGAAAAATTCTTAAACCGTGTTAGGCCATAACTGTGCTTCTAAAAACAATTAAATGAAGCTGCAGCTTGTCTTATTCAGCCACTAATGTACGCTAAACAGGCACAGAGTGGTTACCAGAACTTAGGTGATCAAAACATTTTCACAGCGTCTCACAGAAATCATTTCCTCAGAACTGTGTACTATGCCACAATTAAAAAGGGTCAAATGAATACAGGATAAAATAATACTTCTGTGTCAACTGAATAAAAATAATTTATTTACAGATCATGAGGAAAAACATGAAATGCCTTTCCTTTTCAAATAAATACATGTATTAAGGGAACACATCCATTAACTAAAAAAATAACTTTGTGAGATTAAATGATAGTTCTTACACACTAAAGAAAACCATAAAAACATTCAAAGTACAATAGTGCAGCCATGTCAGAGCAAAAAACTGATGTTTGCCATTTTACATTTTAGATAGAAGACAAGGTAATCTTTTAAAGCAAAACAACAGAAAACTTTATATATTCATTATTACCATGTATAAACACATGCTTTAACTTCTAAATGTAAATATTTTTTCCAAGTTATTTTGCTTTAACATGAATTCTACATGGTATATGTGAATATTCAGTCTTGCTGGAGCTGATCATTGTAGTTCTAAAACCAGTTCCAACTGAGCTATAGCTATATCCCCATTTGGTAGTGTTTTTTTAGAATTTAGACGTTGACCATAAAACTACTCCAAGGTAAAACCTTGTTAACAGTTTCCAAACCTGAACCTTACTTAAAAAAACAACACTGTTTCAAATTAAAATTGCTTTACACCAGACATAAAAATTACAGAGCTTAAAAAAAAAGGAATTCTGTTTATATAATTTGGTCAAACAAAGAGAGATTTTGGTCATTACAGTAAATTAAAGTCATTAAACAAAAAAATCATTCATTGAAAATAGTCACTAAACGAAAAAAAGTACCCAAAATATCAATGGCCCAATACTGCAGAGAGAGAAAAATAGGTGTGAAGGCACGTCCCTGAACTCATATCCTTCAACCAGGCTCTCTACAGGCATGATCATGCACATGGTACTCTCCGTATGATAAGAATCTTAGACATGAAAGCAATTACTGCACATGCATGCAAGCTGCTAACTGTGCAATGTGGAACCCGCATTTGCAAGAGGTACCTCACAACGTTACTATACTGGTGAAGAGAAGGACAAGCAGCATCTAATAGCATACAGATAATGAAAGGGAAGCTACTGAGATCACAGCCAAACCCTTCTTGGTAGCAGGAGATGATACAATGAAGGGAAACAGCTATAAACTTGTAACCACTTGGGAAACTGAGGTTGGACATAGACAGAAATTTTTATCCAGAAGCGGAGTGCAAGCACAGGAACAGGCTGACCAGAATGGTGGTGGTATCTCTGTCTTCAGGGATTTTCACAAGCTGGTTAGCCAAAGCCACAGCTAACCTGATCTCGGGCCAGCAACTGTCCCTCTCTGCTTAGGAGACTGGGCAACCACTTCCAGAAATCCTTCTTGCCAACAACTTTAAGTGATTCTCTGCATCCAACTAAAACGTTTTTCTCATGCAGGTGTGTCAACAAGGTTTAGGCAAACATATTTAACCTCATTAACTGCAGGCCAAGACCACAGAGATGATCAAACACTGTGGTTCAGGAGACATGCATAGAACACTGAGCCTAAATCTAAGCCCTACAAATTAACAGAAGTTAGCAACGCTGAAGGAGCAATATTTTGAAATGTAAGTATCTGCTTATAATCACGACCTTCTCATCCTCCAAAAATGCAAATGTTGTAAGCTTATACTACAGAAACCACGAGCTGGATCATCTCCTTCTCTACTCCCTACTGCTGCAGAAAGAACTATCTGTAAGTACAACCCACATTAATTCTACTTCCATTTCACTCCCTTGGAGAGAGAGAAGCTTTTGCATACAAAGAACACAGAAGACACCCTCATCAATGCGCTCAGGTAAACATGGTTTTCTCCTCAGCGAAGCTAATTACAGCTATAATCTTATAGTTTAAATAACACAGGGTTAATAGTAAATAACACATATGTGACCATGCATATTCCTGGTACACCTGCATCTCCTTCAATCTCTGCCACACGCTCCAGACAAGTCTCAGGACTACAGTGAGGCCTCTTGTACTGCCGGGTGAGAAAACGCTACAACCCTAAAGTCTCCTGTATGGAATAACGTAGTTTGTGAAGATTCCCTTAGTACTTCAACAAGGACACCAAACATGTTTTCCTTTTCTACAGCTGAAGTACAATATAGTGAAATAAAATATATTCTTCCTTCTACCATTCGATTTCTCTGTCTTGGTAAGAACTATCCTTCAGATAGTTACCTGAGGATTAGCTGCTCTGATCTAGAGGTTTGAACAGATGCCTAAAAACACTGCTTTTCCTACTTCAAAACTCATTTTTTTTTAAATGCTGAATTCCTGTTTCCAAGAACTCCACATTTTGTGAAACTGATAACAGAGCACAGACTACACAGTGTCCAAACACAGTGCTGCTAGTCACGCAGGTTTCCAATCAGACCATAAAACTTTATCCAAGGTTGATTTACTGAGCTAGGTTTCAGCCTGCAGATGATTTATTAATGTACACAGAAAAGACTGAAACAGTTTGCTGGCTCTGAAGAGGCTTTACCCCATTCCCATCAAAAATAGCGGAAGCTGAGAAGAATTGGATCATAATTATTAACTGCAGAAATACATACATTTTTTACTACACTACAGGACAATTGGGAACTATTAGAAGCAGTAACAACTCAGTTTTTAGAGGTGTTGATACCTGAAGCACCACCCACTGATGAGTTTCTCAACATTTTCCTAAAAATAGGTAAAGGAATTCTCATTAAGGTAAGTGGTTGCTGTTCATTTCAGGGACTTCTTTTAATGAACAGTTTATACAGATGCTTGTGCATGTGCAGCAATTCTTACACCTGCAGGTTTAAAACTGCAAAAATACATAAAGAATATCCATTAAAACAGACTCCTCTGCACTATTACAATTCCTCAATTAATGTCTGAATGGATGGCATTTGAAAAACAAGGAAAAAACTACATCCCATAACTCTCTGTAATACTAATAATGATCTAGTCTAAACAAACAGGCAGGTACTGGATCACAAATTCACCTCAGTAATCCTACCTATCACAGGTACTACAGTCTCTCTGGAATTCTGAACAGTAACGATCCATGCAAATGTTCCTTTCACTTCTGAGCTGTGTAAGATCAGATGAAAAGTCTACTTCTCAGTTCTGAATCAAATCCCAACTCCCAAAATTAAACAAATTCCAACTCATCAACTTCTGCGAAATTACACCAGAACCCCAAGCACCTGCCACTGTCTTCTCCCAACAGAGACCATTCTGCTTCATGCCCTGAACTCTGGGTTTACCTGGATCTAGGCAACCTTTCAATAGTGTGGAGTTTTCTTGGGAAATGTTTCATCAACACATAACTTAAGGCCTTCAAAAAACTAGATAAGCAGACATGATCAAAATGAGATTACATTAACTGAAGCTGTAACTTTTCCTATAAGTGATACATGATATTATCATGTTCTGTATACAAGAAATATTGAGCCCATAAAGAAACAAGCAAGTAAAGAAGATAAAACATATTACAATATTGTACGCAGTGACTACTGTAGCATTGATTCTGAGGTCACTTCATTGACTTACATTACTTAAGAAATAAACCTATGGGGCAAAGTGCACAAATATGAATGAGTAGAAAGTAGAGTCTGGATTTTCAACATGATGTGCAATTTCTAAATAGATAAATGTATAAATCCACAATAAACTGAATACATTATTGAAATCCTTCATTATTATTTTATTAAATATACAAGTTATTCAGGTTAGGAGAAGTATCTGTCACTCAAACTTTGCAACAGTTTTTCGTGAGTGCCGATTTTTTGACAGATGTCCCAGCCAGGCTGGTCACTGAACTCGTATCATCTTGATTATCACTTCGCTTTCGCACTTCACTGTAAAAAAACCCAAACAAACAAAAAAATGCACTCAAATTCACACATTTCTGTTCATGTTCACTGTTCCATTTCTCCCAGTACATCTTGCAGAGCTCATCATCATCTATTATGTGGTTAAAGCTATGGTTTTTAGTGCACAGAATCAACATGTCTCCTAACTTTCCCATTTGGGAATCATATCAATATTTCTACACAAATCATAGTTACTGATAGAAACACAATAATTTATGATATGTTGTAACTCCACAATGCTCTGTTTTTCTTTTCCTTTCGATAATTTTTCTTTGTTTGCTTCAGTGTATTACCATAGAAACAGAATATGTTCACAGCTGAAAGCATAAAACTAAATAACTGCAATTTCAAGTATAAATTTCAAGTATAAATTGCGAGGAAAAATGCACATTGTTGGATGTTTTATTACAAATGCGGACTTAAAAGTCATGTATGTATGATTACTGACCTGTATTCTTACTGTGGGCCTCCTAGAATGTCAACAGCCAGCTCTGAAATTTCTTGCTTCCTTATATCTACATTTATCTATACAACCAGTCCCCCTTGTATTAGTAGCATAAATTCATGAAGTTCACTCAGAACACCGTATTATTCAACATAATGGTAATGAAATGTTCCTTTAGTAATTTTTATTTCAAAATGAAACAATTCATTCAAAGAACACAAATTACTAAGACTTGAGTAAACAAACTGCAGTCAACCATTCCAGACCAAGGTTCTGGGTAATTGCTAGACCATTTGAGGATCAGTAAAAATGGTGAAGAAAAATACTGACTTTTTTTTCTCCTAGGTTTTGAAAAGAGAGGGTCCAATTGCCAAAATGGTTTTTTATCCTTTAAACAGTTGAACAAAGTTATCTTGTTTAAAATTTAAAGATAATTTTCCATCTGTGATTCATGTTACATAACTGTGCTATGTATGTTCTCTAACTTCATAATCCATTGCTGTATTCATGGCCAGATTTTTGGAAATGAGTCATTCAACAAATCAGCAATTAACTTCACATTGACACCAACAGACAAATAAACACCTGTGTTCTTGCTGCATATCTGACGGATGTATTTTCCTAGAAATATGGGTGCTCTTGAAAGTTCCATGTGAAGAAGCAATGATCCTCTCTAGAAAGCCAGCATTCTGTATTCACGCTGTGTTAATCAGTAGTATTTTAACAATGAATAATCAAATACTGACCAAATGTGAAAAAGTTTTGTTACTGCATTAGGCTGCTGCAAAAATCACTTCAATACGGTTTGTAATTCTGGCCTTGAGCTCCATGCATCAAACCGAAAAATCAGAGGCTGCGGATTCATTACATACTGTCAGCCCTTCAAAACTATATTGTAACCAAGAATGGTTTGGAAAGGTAGTAGAAGTGTAATGTCTGGCTCACACATTATCACAGAAATACCAGGCTGCTAAATGGATATAATCAGAATGTCTATCTTTTAAACAATTTGGAGAATGCAACATCAAAGAAAATATGTGGGATTAAAACAGTCAGTAATAAAACTGAACATATATTAATATATTTGAAAGAATAAGAATTATATGTAGAATTATATGCATTTGAATTAAAGAAAGAATTAGTAAAGTAAATCCATGTACCATTAAAAAATGTAATTAATTCACCAAACAGGTTTTAAAATTATGAGCTCCATAACTGAGCTCTAATTTAAATATCAATTATTGAGACAGCTTTGTAACATTTGCAAGCAAAAACGTCACTCCATTAAATTGAGAATAAATCTTGTCTTGCATTTATCTACAAAGATTTAACATGGTATTCTTTCATAAATTTTGTTTGTTGAATTTGATGTTGGTATACTTTTAAATGAACATGTGTGTCTTTGTATATATACTCACATGTAATACCCTTTTCATAAAATATACCCAGATGTGTTTATTTGAAAATAGAAACACGGCTACTTACCGAGCAAGGTGAAGAACTGCTTCTACAATATTAGATCCATCTTTAGCACTTGTTTCACAGAATAGCGCATTATAAGTCTGTGAATAAAAATAAAATGTTAAGCCAACTAATCCAAAATGTTTCCCACGTGAATATGTATATTCATTTACAAATGGTTTCCTCAATAACACAAAGAAAGAAGACACATATTTAAATGAAAAGGATTTCCTCTGGTACTCTTCATTCTCCCAACACATTCACTTCAGTACTGTGAAAAAAAATAGTAATTGCTTTTTATCTTTTTATATTTATCTTTTATATCCAGTATATTCTGAATTAACAAACTGAATACAAAACACATCGTAGGCTTAACACCCAAACCCTATCTTCTTGTCCACAAAACCGCAAAATAGGAAGAGAGTTGCTAGGACAGGTTACTGAATCCAGCTTCTTAGCTACTTGTAAGCTACAGCATCCAGTATTCCAGGTTAACCAGAAATATCATTCCATAAGTAACAGACATGATATCTACGCTGGTGTAATCAATTGCACGAGCACTCAGCAACTCAGGAGTCTTACAGATTCTACATTTTTCTCCTGCAAAATATGGGATATGTGCATCCCTTATCCCCCATATAAATACATGCAAAAAACTTGTCCATGCTTCTATTGATAGCAGAGTTCCATTTTCTTTCTGCAGATGTAGCAGGAATACAAGCTAGTCTCTTGAAGATAAAAATATTACACTCCAAAGCTGGACAGACACAAGCCAGGTGAAAAGCCTCATACACTCACTAGTGTGCTTCATATTTGTACCAGCAATTTCTCTTTGGCAGCAGAAAAACTCAGTCTCCTAGTTCATCCACTTTTTCACTGCTAAGACTTCTTCTCACAGTCTTCTGAACTACCCCAGCCAACAATGAAGTTCAGCTCATTGAACACTGAGACATGATTTAGCCCAGCAAACACCATGAAAATAGGACAGTTTTCACTACAAGTATCCATTCATAAATCTTAATTAGTAGATTTGAACTAATGGCCAGAAAATAACTTTTGTTTAGTAGTTTCTCACATGGCTTTCAGACTAAAGTTCTTAAGACCATTTTATACTAAAGAGGTAACATTTGGACCTTACCATAGCCAGCTTTTCTCCATAGTTTATAGGCACACATTTTTCCCCTTGTTCTGTAACAGCTTGACGGAGATCTGCTTTGTTTCCCACCATCATAATTGGAATATTCTCATAAGTTGCATCCTGTAAAGAGGATTTTATTTCCTTATTGCCAGAACACTCAGAATACAAAAAAGTAACTAGAATCATCACGTCATACTGATTTCCTTCCCACAAAAACGTCTTGCGCCCTATCACAAAAAATGACAAATTAAAAAAGTCACACTGAGAACTTTTCATGAACTAGTTGATATTTAAGCAGCCAGCTTAAACATCAGCCCACAAACCTGTGCTTCCATTCCCACAAGCTCCGTTTCCCAACATGGAATTTCATGTGTTAAGTTAATTTAATGGAAATAGTCACTGTATCAAAATGCTGTATGACTAAATTAATGTGGGAAAACTGACCAAGTCCTATACCATGACCAAAAGAGATGGCTTTCGGAAGATGAATTAAAGATTTTGCTTATCAATTCCGCTCCTATTAAACACCTCCGGTATGAGAGAAAAATCCTTTTCATTAAATGCAAATTTCTATTCGAATAAACAAACAATAAGTAATAGTACAAAGAAATACTGAAGTTTTCACTTGAACTATAGCTAATTTACAGAATCTAACACATTGGTTTAAAATGCACAGACTCCAAGGAATACCTGGAATACAAGGAATAGAAAGCCATCCATAAGACGGTATCTGAAACGGGCTCACACGTTCATTTCAAAAGGAAGCAAATGAGAAGAGTGTGATTACATGATACCCTTTTACTCAAAAATATGTACTGGTTTTAACACTAACTGAATATATCAGGATACATTTAGGACTTCCCTGTAGCTTTTACTTCTATGCAAGACTGCAGTCTGTCTAATTTGAATATACAGATATTCAAATTTTATAAATAATAAGGTTAACAATGCAGTGAAACATATTTCATAAATTGTATATACTTAAGGGTCTTACCTCGATCATATCCACCCATTCTCGCACATTAAGAAAGCTTTTTTCACACGTTACATCATATAGCAACAAGACACCATCTGCTCTTCTAAAGTATGATTTAGCAATACTTCGGAATCTTTCAGAAAAAAAAGATTTTCATAAGGCTGCATTATCAAAAAAAAATTCCATTTACAATCATTAAGAACACAGCATTACTTTATTGCACTACTGAGTAAGATTATCTCCACATTACAAGAGTTTTCTCATAGCTTCTTTTGTAAGTAGCTCTTGAAAACTGCTGATGCAAGTCTACAAATGCTCCGTAAGGATTCACAGGATTCTCTTCCAAACAGCATTCAACAGTTTTTGTATCAGAACAATCTACAGTGTATCTATTACAAATAATCTGTTTTGCACTGGACTTTTGATCAGTTGGAAAGGCTCTTCCACTTACATGTAACTTTATAAATTGAGTGGGTTACTCTACTACATTTGAAAAAATACAAAACCAATAAACTTCTTCTAGGATTAAATTCATCAGCTACAGTCATCTTTGCTCTTAACATAACACAATCTACTTAATAACCGAGTACAGCAACCAGGTCTTTCAATTCTATATTAAAATATTATCCAAAAATTTATTATGTGGGAATAGAATGATTGGGCCTCTACTTTACATAATCACTCATTCAGGCAAAAGTAAACACATACAGCTCAATACAAATCTTCGTCAATGAACAGATTAAACTGACTTCCAAGGTGGTGGACTGACCTCTTAATAACGCCCAACAGCTGTCAGTAAAGAAGTAATTGCTCTCAAGTAAGAATGTCACAGGATTTCAAGGAAACGCTACACAATAACATGAAGAACCTTGGATATATACATTCAGTAATCTGTACAGTTTTGCCATAAATCTTTTTAGAGTCTTTGTGAGGAAGTTTTCATACACTATACACAATGCAAAATCAGGATCAGGACTTGCAAGTGAAGAAGAGGAGAGGATGGTGAAGGGAAGGGAATCTCTAAGGTAAAGCCTGCTCAGAAATACAGGTCTGTAAGCACAAATAAAGACTAAAAATGGAAGAACCAATGTACATCTATTGCACTTCTTTGTATTGCAAGAGAGGGACATACAGATTTAACTAATTAATGCTGTGGTGAATCTCAACTATTTGTCTCTGCAGAGAGAACAGATTACCTCAGGCATCACCAAAGCTAACAAATAAACATTCCACCTGTCTTCGGGTCTCAGGACAGCAAAATCACACCTGTTTATAGACATTCACATATAGTCATACTGACTTCGTACAGGGCCATATAATATTTAGTGGAATTTTTTTCACCTAGATGAAAAAAGGCAAACATCTTAGAAACAAAACAATTGAAATTACATAAATGTAGAGAATCACTAACCTCTCCTGCCCAGCTGTGTCCCATAGTTGTAGCACTGTAGGTTCCCCATCAACAATTAGTCTTTTCATTTGAAAATCCACACCTGAAAAAAGTGTATAGTCTAACAAAAAATATCAATAACCTTCACAAACCCACAGAAGATGAAGTTATGTGACAAATACAACAGTTCTTTCAAAATTCACCTAATAGATTATGAGATTTCAGTCATTCACACAGCCTTGAACTGCAACAATTACCTTAATGTATTTACCTAGTCTTTAAAAAAACATTTAAAGAAATATTTTACCCACACAAATTTGGTATTATGACCAGCAAACAAGAAGATCTCTCTCTGCCTTATTTTGCTAAACAGTTTTATGGAAGAAAAGAAAACTTTTTATAAAACAGACTTTATTTCCAATGTCACGGAGGAAGAAGATAAATTAGAACAAAAATCCTGACTCAGAGGCAATAAAACAAATATATAACACAAAAATTCAGTCTCTGGAATCAGTAAGGTAGTTTGTTAGCTGACAGCTATAATAATATACACAAGTTGGTCAGAAATCCCTCCAGCTGCATTTAAACCAAAGCTTCAATAACACTTTGAAGAAACAGAGACAAAAAATAGTATGAAAGACATCAAAGGACAGTACGAAATACTAAAGCAAGAGGAAAGAGCTAAGATGACAACAAAGCAATGAAAATGTGAAATGGATTGTACACACATTTAAGTTCATTACACTGAAACTCCCTTTTTTGTTACTTTGTGTTGCTCAGGAATAGGCTTTGTGCTTTGCAAAGAGAATCTAAATTAGAGCAGTACCCTATTATCCACTCCAAACAGCAGTTAGGCACTTCTAATCTTTAGTATTCAATTAGATCTCACAGTCTAAGAGACTGCATGTGTATATTACAGAAACCATGGCAAGCAATCACAGAGGGTAATCTTAACACCCACTTCTGCAGAACAGCTATGAAATTCATTTTTGTATTTTAAGAAGAATAACTATACCCAGGGTTGCACTGGTATTGCCCCGAAATTCATTCTTGCAAAGTCTTGTAAGGAAACTGGATTTTCCCACTGCTGCGTCTCCAGCAAGAACAATCTTGTAAGCCTTCTCTGAACTGAGGTATTTCGGAGTACATTCGGTTGCATCTGACTGAAAATGAAAAGAACCCTTCTATTTCAACTCACATAAAAAATATTCTCTATATCAAAGAAATTTCTTTTTTCCTAAAGAATTGGTTACCTGAGGCGTGAGAGCAGATATGCATTTCCTTGTTGAGGCAACAGAGCTGCTTCGACTTACTGGTCGTGAGGATTTCCAGTCTAATACTGTACTGCTGTTATCAGGATTGTATGCTTCTTCGTCCCTAATCTCTGGAACCTGAAAGTACAAGCTACTGAGTTAGCTCCGGTGAGAAAAGTACACTTTTTTGGAAAGGGACAGCTAAGACTGATTAAAGCATTTGTTTTAACATCTTGGATTAAACAGAGATAAATGACCAAATAGAGCTCTGCAATTCTAGTCGAAATACTGTGATTATTCTGTTCTTAATCCACACTTGCTGTTTACTACAGCCTACATTTGGTCCTTAAATGTGTTTGCTGTTTGGCATACATGCTTTCAGCATTGTTTCCAGACAGAGCAAACTAATTTCCATATGGTCAATTTCAGCTTAAATAAATACAATAAACAAATACTTTATTTCAAAGCTTATTTTACAAAAATTAAGCATTACCCTACAAAACATTACTCTCTGTGCTATTACTACTCAAGCTAAATTAAATACAGCACAGCTGTAATCAGCACTATTCATAGCATTTTCAGCTGCAGACTTCATGTCTTTACTAAATGCATAGTAAAGGATCTGCTCAGAAAAAAAATATATGTTCTGCTGTGTTTGATACTAGTCTTGCTATGTAGTCATCAGTAAAGCGCTCTTTAACTAACAACAAAATGGACACAATAACATCTTCCTACATTTCTAAATTCTTTGAGACTTACTGTGTAAGTCAATGTATGCACTAACAGTATTTTTTCTCATAGGTGTGATTTTTCATTCACTGTCTCACAGTAGGAGAGAGCGAACAGAAACATGTTTTACTTCTATAGCATCTGCTTTTTAATCATTAGACAACAGGCTCCTGTCTACATGCTGTTTAACAACCTTCAAAAACCACATGTACTTCAAAAATGAAGTTATTACCTCAAAAATCTATCAAAAATGTCAAAACAAACATTTTATTTTAAAGAGCGGTAACTATCTATGTATTCTCCAAAAGACTGTCACTAATCTTATTTAAATGCATATAACCCAAATACTTAGTTTTAACTGGCCTATGGGCAAAGACCTATTTAATTTTAAAAACAGGAAACTAATTTTGTCTCCAACCAAGTGTCTTTCTCAGAGGAGTAAGTCTGGCACTTACATCTGTATCAGAAGCATCACCACCAAAGCTTTCTTGCATACACTGCAACCTTTGAAAAATCCTTTGATGCCTGTATTCCACTTCTGAATCATACTCATTTGAATCTCTCAGGGTAGACAAACCACTGTCAAAACAGCTCTCAGGTAAGCTGTCAACTTCACAGTTTATCCTTTGCATGGGATCACAAAGTGCTAAAGAATCATAATCTTCATCCACACAGGAAGAATGAGATGATCTAATAAGAAAATATTGAAGGGGGAAAAAAAAAATTACTCCACAGTTGTTTTTCCCAACAAAATCTGAGCCATTCTGGAATAGTCAATACTTAGAAATACTAACTACTTAGAAATACTAATTATACAGTTTAAGATATAGGTCAATACCTACTTTACCTTTCTAAGTAATTTATTTTTCAATCATATCTCTTAGGATGCTCAGATTAAATTATATAAACTATGCTATTGATGATTATTTCCTAAGTCTCAGTAAGAATGTCTATTTATTTATACACAGGAAAAATAATTGTTTAAAAAAGATTCAGAAAATTACATACTATGAAGACATCAAAGGCAGAAAATGATAGCCGATGGTTTAGCTAATTTTGGCCTATTCTAAGACACATATAACTTTGAAATGCTGTATCTAATTTAAATGAATGCATTAGCTTACAAAAGCATACAGGCCAATAATGACAGCTATAAATACAGAAATGAGGGTAACTGAGTTCAGAAGGTCAGTAATGGTGGAAGAACTCACTGAAACATGTTTTCTTACAGTTTGATAGGATATGCAAAGCTTAAAGGTTTTGCAAGAAAGCCCATTCTTTCCCCTCATCCTTCCTTCCGAAGTGTTCTTTTTTTTTTTTTTTACATTCTGGATGCTGTATTATACAAAAATACTCAAATGGGTGCAGCAATGACAGTATGGCTTGCAGAAAAATCAATGTAGTTTTTCTTTATGTAAATGAAACTACAGAAAAGTAAAATTAATAGATTGAATCTTAAAAGAAACAATCTTAAAAAGTTTACTATGGCTACAATCATTATCCTGCTCCTGCAGCAAGACAGGGACAGGCCCAAAAATGAAGTGAGGCAGAAAAGTTTTCCAGGTCACAACGGAGAAGAGAGAACCAGTTTGGCTCTGGCCTGTTGGGAGTGGATGTGAAGCACGAAACTGCTACAGCAGGCAAGGTCAGCATCCATCCTGGTAAAGACAGGTTGCTGCCACAGGGGCTGGGAGCTCCCAGTGCAACGGCACACCACAGAAGAGTACACTGTGGAGAATCACCAAATTATGAAGCTGTTACTGAGTCGAATACAATTCCTCCCTGCTAGAGGCCAAATGCATGTGACAGTGGCATCATTGTCCTATGCAACAAAATCCAGAACCATCTAATTGACATCCTTTCAGGCTAATGAATAATCACATAAATGAGCGTGATCTTTGCTGTGGAATACCACAGCATCCATGCTATTTGTATTCATGCATCTACTAGCCTATACCAAATCACTGAAATACACAGTAAAGGTGCATGCTGTAACAAAGTTAAGCTTGTCAGCCATTCCCCGAAATAAATTTCTTTAGTAGTCTATTTTCAACCTCACTGAAGCATGAATTCAATGCTGGGAACTTCCTATGTGCTTAAAGCAAGTTAGACCAAGATGTATGACATAGCTAAAAAAAAGTACACACACTATTGTAAATTGCTTAAAACATGTTAGAATGCAAATCCATATCTCTTAATGCTGATCTGCTGTCAGGAGACAGACAAAGTACTGAAAATGAACAGGTTTTGGGACATTGATCTCTCTTTCTGTCTTTCCATACTCCTAACTCACACCTGTTAAGAGTAAGTTTCATTCCTATCACATAAACTTTCTTCTAAAGCAGCCTGCATTTCTCACTTTTGTGGAAACGCAACAACTGCACCACGTGGCAGGTACTAATAAATATTCCCAGAGAAGGATGTCACTAAGCCTCCAGAGAGGTTTTAGTTTCCCTTCAGAATATTACTATTAGTAGTGCATACGTCTCAAAATTTGCAGAGGGTCCAACAGAGGGGAACTGGTTTTATCTGCATTCAGCAGAACAAACTAGTTTGTGGCAAGCAACACTTTACAGACAGCAAACACATCTCACATTGAGACAGCAAAATAACAGTAACACCTCTGAATGAATGTGGATATTATCAGTGTGAAGCAGAAGCCAACTTAAACCCTACAAAAGATACGCATCTCTCTGGCAAAATGTAAAACACACACTACTAAGAACTCTAACAGAAATCTCTCTAGAGTTTGAAGTACCACTGAAAAAGAAATAAGACAAAATAATCTATCAATTGAGCAAGGACACACATTCTTCTGGCAGTTTCAGCTGTTTAAGAAAAAAACAAAGTGTGAAAATACAGCATGATCAAGAGCACTTCAAGTTGGATCCAATGCCCAGCGACTTCAGTGAGTCTCTGCAATGATCTGAGGAAGCTCTGATCGATGATCTGCATCCACTAAGTATGAAACCAAAGTAGCTCTGACCACTTGATATTTGCACTTAGATAACTCACTGTTCTCTGTGGCTATTACCTCATTAATATCCAAGTGCATTCATTATTCTTGCATGTCAGTGTGAGATGAGGATATTCATTCTTTTGAAGAATTAGGTCCATATACCTTTGTAATAATTATTACTTGGGAAAAACAGACATACAGGCAGAAGACATGACCAAAAATGTTTTGCTTCCTAAGTAGTGAGTAAGCTAGCTAACAGTACATTTTTTTAGTTTCTGGAGACAAGGAGGGGAGCTTGAGAATCAAAACAAAACTAGAATAAAAGCAGTCCAAGACTAAACAAGAGGCTGTCTGAACTGTCTGTAAGTTCATGATTTCAACTGGAAAGAGTTTTCCTGAGCTTTCTGAAGTCACTGAAAAATATTCCTATTGACTTCAGTATACTTTGGATCATATGCTATGGTCATGCATTCTTTCTGAATCATACAGAACTATTCTCTCTGTTATTTGACAATATTTGCTCTTCTAAGACAAGTGTGAAGCTCTAGTCTTTTTAAGCTTAATGAAAGCAAACCGGGCTTACCTGTCATACCGTGGGTTGAGAGGAGACTGTCCACCATTAAATTTAGGACTGCTTCTAGAAATGGTACTTCCTGGTGAGGTGTTTGCTAACCGCTGTGATAGATACATAACAAATGCATAAGGAGTTTGATGAATACAGTGTAAGCATCTATATTTGTTACAAAAAAAGTATGCACCATCAAAATTACTACTGTGTACTTCCATATATTTTCAACTACTTATTTTTAAATTAAACTTCATGCTTTATATAGGGCTGGATGTCAAAACGTCCATTACATATAGCATTTAGGTTCCACTGTTGCCTTAATATTGAACCTGCTAGCCACTCCCCACCACAAAAGACAATGTAAATTCCAAGAGGATGATTTCATTGACTACACCTGAAGAGTGAAATGCTAAATTTTGAAAAGTGGTATTTAGAAAAATGGCATGTTGACTACTAAAGCAAAAAGGGAAATGTCACCAGCTGAGCTAGTTTCAGTAGAGATACCTCCTGGTTCATGAGTGAGATAGTGGACTGTGGATAGCTCACAACTGATAGCACATGATGGAGTATTTCATCCGTTCTGCTGTCCCTCTACACTTTTATTCACCGGCAACAGTTTCCTCTGTCCTTTCTGTAATCTGCCTCCCTTACGTTTCAGAGCATGGCAGAAGGAAATGGTATCTCTTGCTGCACCTGCAGTGAATCTCTGGTAGCCTGTATCAGCAAAAGGCACTCACGTTCACCAGTATGGTATGCTGGAAAGAGGCAATGACCCCTATTTTCCTCCTTCCTGGTCGGTATTGTCTCTGTGGCCCCATTATTCTGGCCTCATCATTCTAAAGCAGTTAGTTGCTTTCCTGATGATGGAAGGGCTTGCCAAGTCATTAGTTTAGGAGTTAACAGATTTCCCAATATTACAAAACACTGAGTAGAGTAGATTTTCTGTAACTTTCAAGCCTTCCCTTCTCTGGTTTGGAGGATGCCGGGTTAAATCTGTTACAACATATTCCCATACAGTTGTGATAGCCCAAAAGGGTCAAACTGAGGTCCCTATTTTCAGCAGTCCCTGCTATTCATTTTCCCAGTGACCTGGCCTAGACAAAAATTCAAATTAGATTAAGACCTTGCGACCGAAATAAAGCAGTTTTCTGAAAAAGTGTGTTTTCTGTTGTAGGGCACTCCCATATACACAATACAAACATATTCCCTTTAGTGCAAGAGAAACAGCTGATTTATTCACCTCATCAGATACATCCGGCCCTAGCATATTAAAAAAAATCACTATTTCCAAAGCACCTCAGGAAGTAGTTGTGCTCTAAGAAAACTCCATTCTTTCACAAAACGCAAGTGAATTCCAACAAAATTCAACTACACAAGTGTAGTTCCCACAGTGCGTCCACTAAAAAAATTCAATTTTCTGAGTGCCCACTGAAGTACAAACAAATTTGTACTTGGTGTGTTAATTCTTAAACCTTCTAGTACCACATAACAAAATTATTAATACATACCAATGATCTGTTGTACTTGCTGAAACTGTTTTCAAGTGCACTTCTTAAACCATCATTGCTGTCATGTAGCTTTCTATTAGCTGATCTAACAAAGAAATATAGTTTAATTTGCAGAGGTAAAGAAAACATTAAAAATTATGTAACTTGTCACTAAGAAAAACTGAAAAAATATATATCAAAAAACCTTTTTCTTAGAGAAACACTAAAGAATAATGTGGGACTAGAAATGTGTTGTATGTACAAACAAATGAAATAGCCTCCAGCAGCAGCCTAGGAAATCCTGTTTCACTTCTGCAGCATGGTCTGTGGTCAGCTGAGGTGAAAAAAGACACTGTAGGAATGGCCACAAAAAAACAGCTATGGGGTAGTAAGCTCATACAGCCATTCTGAAATACAAAATCACTACCCTGTAAGTATTGCTGAGATGACTCTAAGGACAAATGTGATTCAGCTGCTTGAAAGAAAGAGTATGTTTAGGACAAAGAAATTAACTGAAGGTATAAAAAAAAAATTATTCATTGTGACCCTCTTTGAAAGCAAAAATCTGTGTGCCACTTGTTAGTACTTACCAGATAACAATGCTACAGGGAGTTACTGGAGAAGCGAAAGCAATAAAAAAAGGAGCCAAGTAACAATTTTTATAATAGCATGGATAGACTCCAATCTCATTCACCTTATCATATAGAAATGAAAGTCAGTGAGGCTAAGAAAAAAAGAACAACAAAGAGTTAGTGGCTCAGCAGCGCAGCAGAGTTAGTAGCACAGTACCTTGCATGAAAGCTGAGCACAGTAGATTTTATGAGAATTGAGGCCATTTCAGTATTTTTACTTAGTATTTTTTCCCCAAACCTCATCCCAGTCTTTTGCATACAAAAACATTTACCCCTGAATATGTTGGGACAAAAGTTTGTTAATAAAAACCTGAATTACTCAGAACCTACTGAAGTATTTCAATTTGTCTTTCCAGATTATCTCGGTCTTCAGTATACTCTCGGATCATTTCTAGGTCTCTGCAAAAAAAAAACTCAAGATGTTATACTTTGCAGGATATACTTTTTTATTTTTATAATTCTGCTTTTGGCAGAGGACAAAACTCAACAGTCAACATTTATAAGAGGTGATAAATATATAGTGGGGAAAAGACAAAATTTCAAAATATTTCTGAATACAGTTTTTCTATGCTTACAATTCTGCAGAAATACGTTAAAAGCAGTTTTACACAAAGTAAAATCACTTGGTAACTTCACTGATCTCTGCCATTATATCTCAGCAAAGACTATGAATGAAAAATAAAACATTGACAACCACATGGACTGCCTCCTTTCCCCTTGAAATGTAATTTGTGTGATCTGAAGATAACCACATCATGAAACTGTCATTTACACTCCTTTGAATGAGTATCTAGAAGTAGCTTTCATTCACTTTAAAAAAAAATGGTTGAGAGTGATGTGGAAGCCTTCCAAAACTATTCTCTCCAATATTCATACAGATACTCATCTAAGTGCAAGTCGTGGAGGAAAAAAATTGCCCAATGCTATAAATTTTACTCCTAACTAAAGTCCCAGTAAAATCAATGTGCTTCCTTGCAAGATTAGGAGAGCTTGCATCATATCCAGAACTTCCTCTTTCAGAAACCTGGTAAGAGAAGTGAGCAGTAACCATGGCATACTTTGCACGGTGTCAAATGTACACCTGTCATTTATGGCAAATTTAGAAAATAACAGTTAACAACGGCATACTTAATAACTACTAAAGACAACAATTCTTTGTTTTCCCCTGTGAAAATATTACTATGTAGAATTACCTTACCTCTCAGTGTTCAAAGTCTGATCTGCATACTCGCTTTTCAAGCTATCTAATTCACTCTGTAGAAAAGCTATATTTGTCTGTGCTTCTAAAAGATCTTTCTTCAGTTTTTGATTTTCCTTAAAAAAGGAAGATACTAGTTGTTAGGTCTCGCAGTCACCTGCATAAAATCTTGACATACTATAATGGTAAAATAAAAACTACCAAAATTAAATAAAAATGAAACAGTAGAAAATCGGAGCATAAAGGGGGAAAGAAAATGAAAGAACTCTGAATAAACAGAGAAGTCAGTAGACTAGCATGCAAGAATCACTGAATTTTTATTTTTCAGTTTCAGTTACACAAAAAGGGGACTATATCATCTTAAGCCATTTCTAAATGTTATACATAGAATTAGTATGCATTTACACAGAACAGGGTTTTTTTCCAAGTTAAACATCCTCATACACTTATCAACAACTTTAAAAATTTATTTTTGTAGCTTACCAGCACTAAATGTAAAAAAAAAAAATAAAAATGTTCTGTATTTGCAGAGGGTAAAACTGAGGCTAAATAGGTACGTTTATGACAATCATCTCTTACCAGTAACATATCATGTATTCTTTTTTTCAACTCAACCACATCTTCCCTGTGAGTTACATTTTTGGATCGCTCCTCCAGCTAGAAGGATAAAAAACCACACAATTAATGTTTGTTATTGATTGTTCTGATTCAAAGTACATAGAAAGAGATGGACATCATACTAAATAACGCCTAAAGCATTTACAGCTACCAAAGTTTTTAAAAGCGAGAGTTTCCGAACTCATTGCATTACTCAAAAAAACACCGGCATTCTACCCAATTTTTTTAAATCAATACTTCAAAAATGTTGAATGAGCATTTTGCACTCCATAGGTTTTAAATATGCATAACTAGCGACACAGGAGCCAACTACTGAAAAGATATAAACAGGTGGATCCCCACTAACATAAAAAAAGAATCATATTCTACCTCATCTATGTAGGATTTGTACTAGAAGCTTCTTGTGAGAAATTTCCATTTCTATCAATGCTTTTTTAAGTGCAATTCAATATGAAGAAACAAAATCATATCCTCACTGGTCACTATAATTCTGGTAAAATTATGGTAAAACTTCTAGCAAAAACTAATGTCAAAATTAAATGCAAATTACAAAATAATCTAAACAAAATACTAATACTTGAGATTTCAGTTTACCTCATGCTTGGGTATCAAATGAAAATATCACGTTAAGTTCAGTGTAGTAATAACCAGTACCACTACTCACTTCATTTTAAAATTACCACTTAAACTCAGCTCTACCATTAACATTTGAAAGAAATGCACCGGCTGCTGAAAGGTACTATATTACTATAAATTACTACATTTCGGTTGCCAATTTTATCTAAATCTATAAACTACAAATACTTAGAAGCAATATATTAGACTATTTCTAACATACCAAATACATGACTAGGCATCTGCAGTGTTAACAACTTGACGGATCTAGAAAATTATTCAGCAACATAATTTGCCTGGTAGTTGGTCCCTTTCCTAAGTATTTCAGTAAATTACACAGAAAGAACACAACAGTACAGAATGACAATACAACCTAAAAAAATATTTGCACTTGCTATTTACTTATAGACATTAAGTTAAAAAGCTACAGTTATGATTATCCATCTTGGGAAAAGCACTTCATAAGGTCAGCATCACTTAAAAGACTTAAAAACTTTCATCATGACTTCAACTCACTTACCTTCTTAAGTTTTTTTATTGTCACCTGAAGATCCCCAACTTCAGAATCATACTGGCGCTTCAGCTCATTTAGTGCTTCTTCAGCTTTTCGCTTCTCCTGCAATATTTTTAATCTCATGAAAAGCTGAGACAGGTTTCAAATGTTTATTAAAAAAATGCATTCATCAGTTTGGAAATGACACCACTTCCCCTTACATTAATGTGTGTAATTTTGTCTTTCCATTACATCAACCTGTCCCTTTCTTAAGATCCACAGACTCTGATTCTGTTGCAGGTCTGTAACTAGTGGTGTTCCCCCAGGGGTCAGTACTCGGCCCTGTCTTGTTCAACTTCTTCATCGATGACCTGGATGAAGAATTAGAGTGCACCCTTAGCAAGTTTGCTGATGACACAAAACTGGGAGGAGTGGTAGATACACCAGAAGGCTGTGCTGCCATTCAGTGAGACCTGGATAGGCTGCAGAGTTGGGCAGAGAAGGAACCTGATGAAGTTCAACAAGGGCAAGTGCAGGGTCCTGCACCTGGGGAGGAACAACCCAATGCACCAGTAGAGGGTTGGGGCAGACCTGCTGGAGAACAGCTCTGCGGAGAGGGACATGGGAGTGCTGGTGAACGACAAGTTCACCATGAGCCAGCAGCGTGCCCTGGTTGCCAAGAAGGCCAATGGTACCCTGGGGTGCATTAAGAGGAGTGTGGCCAGCAGGTCAAGGGAGGTTCTCCTCCCCCTCCACTCTGTGGTATGGTTGATACACCAGAAGGACGAGATGCCATCCCGAGGGACCTGGACAAGCTGGAGAGGTGGGCCTGTGTGAATCTCATGAGGTTCAACAGGGCCAAGTGCAAGGTCCTACACCTGGGTCGGGGTAATCCCCGCTATCAATACAGGCTGGGGGATGAAAGG
>Ga0065711_1027175_pt1 | contig 53119 bp, 24 predicted proteins | sample Hoacrofraction12_FD_59098 | JGI IMG/M metagenome (GOLD analysis project Ga0065711, IMG submission 59098) | Hoatzin crop microbial communities from Cojedes, Venezuela - Epithelial fraction 12 v2 (version 2) | ecosystem: Host-associated > Birds > Digestive system > Esophagus > Crop | place... | reverse complement strand
ACCAGGTGAGTTTTCCTGCCCCTTTCAGTGCTGTTCCCTGCCACTGATGGGATGGAGGAAAACACCACCTGCGCCCCTGATCCCTCAACCAATCGCCCCAGTGCCCTGAAGTCCCTTTTGAAAGAAACCTTCAAAAAAACCTAAAAAACCCTGTTTTAGTAGCACAGAGGTGCTAACAGCCGTCTCCAAAATTCAGACTACCCATCTTGTGTTTCTTCTGACTATCCACAGCTTCCCTCTAGATGGACAAAGTGTGATGGCTTTCTCCTGAGCCCTGCCATTTACCGGATCTTCCTCTATAGCTGAAGCTGGATCAAGATAGCTTTCAGGCATTTAGAAAAACCTCAGGAGTCAAAATTACACATTTATGTAATACAAATATATTGATTTCATCAGAACCCTCCTTCCTTCCAACAATGATGTGCTCCACCCAAAGGCAATGTATCAGTTGCTGCTTTCTTATTTTGTCTCACCCATCCAAAGAGCTTTTACTTCACTCTGAGCTCATCAGAACCTCATGACTCTGTAGAAACCAAGTACTCTGCTCTTACTGGCTTCTAAACCTGGACTTCATGTGCTGCTGCTTACGCCAGCTGACCACTGCTCAGCTCTCTTTTCACTGGAGAGAGAGACACAAGAGATGCTCTCTGGGACAGCAGGAGCCATCTAAAGGCCTGAAGGTCTCTAAACCTGTAAGCTGATAACTATTTATGGGGACTAGGCTCTGAAAGTGATATTACACTGTTCTGGGGATTTGCTTTTTGGTTTTTTTTTCATTGCTTTCCCACCACCCATCTTCCTACTCTGGCTTTTAAAAAGTGAAATTAAAAATAGGGACACAGTGTCCAGGAAAGCATGAATTCCCCCCCCAAAATATCTGTGAGGCAAGCTGGTTTGTATTTATGTCTGTATGGTATGAATTTTCCAGAAGAGGCTGGATTAGGAATATGTTTGCTATTTTAACAGAGCTAAACTGTCACCATAGCTTCCTGAAATTATAGTATAGTAGAAGTTTTATAAATTCCTCAGCAAGCTACATCCTTCTTCCAGAGAAACGATTGTCCATGAACGCTGCTTTCAAGAAGAAAATGCTGGATTCATTCTGTTTCAGTGTTTTACAAACCCTTTGAACGAATGTCAAATGCTACAGAAGATGCCAGCTGATCAGAGTTAGATATATTATCTAATGAGTGATTCTGCTCTAGTTTTAGGGACCAAGAGAGACAACTGTGAGAACTAGGGACACCTGGGGTTGAGTTCAGGTTCCCAGTGGCTCATCTGCCTGTACGGAAAAAGAAATCATAAAAACCTATCCATGTAAATGATTGCAACTAATGAACAGAAACACTCATTTATTTTCTGTGAACAGACTGTGTTGACTGTCTGTACAAACGGTAATGTATGAAGAAGAAATGTGCTTTTGAACCGACTGAAGAAAGCATTGAATATAACATGTTTCTAGTGTGACTAAATTAATTGTTAGCACCCTCCATCAGTTTGTCCCTGTTTGGCAATGGACTCGAGTTGCAAATCTAGACTAAAATCAGTCCAGAAATCTGATCAGCAATAACATAATGCTGGGAGAGTCAAAACGAAAGTAAAGAGCTGAGGAACAAAGCCACGTTTACAGAATATTTTCAGCCCAGTCTTCTGCTGAGACATCCTCAGATGTTCATTTCAGAACAGCATTCCCAGAAGAAAGCAGTAGCCAAATATTTTAACTCATTGGATGTATTTGAACTCTTTGCTGCAATATTGTGCTGTTTCACATGCACCAGGCTCCAGATGGCTCCGTGTGGATGCAAAGTATGTCCACACAAAGGCCACTTGCAGGATTAGACTATTAGAAATAGTCCAAGTTAGTTTAATTCTCAAGGCAGTCCTGAAGACCTAAGCAAAATACAAAACAAACTTTGAGCACAGTAATGCAAAGCATTTTTCCCCAAAGGACAGGGCGTAATCTTTTTGATACAGTGAAGAGAGATCTTTCCTTTTGAGCGGGTGGAGATGGACTATTAGATTTCAGGACTATACAACTGCCTGAGGTGAGGGCCACAAGTATTATGCAACTTCTGTGAGGGTAATTAGCCTTAAAAACTGGGTCTGATTAATACAAAAAAGAAATCTAAACAGCAAACCCTCCTCCTTGATATGCCATGTTCCTGTTTGCTCTTCTCGTGCCCAGACCTGTAGGACCAGCTGCAGGAGCAACAGGTTCCATTCCATTTGCCATGTGTCAAGCTCCTCTTTTGGAGACATCCTGAAGTTTTAGAGAAATCTTGATGAAAGCCAGAGAAAAAGCAAAGATTTGCACCAGTCATCATTTGTCAAACTTCTCTATTCGCTAAGACTTTTTTTGCACTGTTCATAGCTTCTATGTTTATTTAATCTGCTTTCCCCTATTTATTGCTTTTCTTTTACAAAGAAACAGTTCTTAAAACACTGCCAGCACAATAATTTTCTCAAAGTTTCATCATATTGCCTTTTGAACTGTGTGATACTTCTGAAGCACAAAAGAGTTAAAGAAAAATAAACAGATTACTGCAACTATCTGCATTTCAAAACAGAGGTGAATAGCAGCTGGGCAGAGCGCAAGCCCCCTGCCAATAGTTAGCTGCTTTAGTGAAGGGGCTCAACTGGGTGGAAATGCTGCAGCAGTCATCTTTTGGCTTTTCATCCTGCAAGGTATTTTGTGACTTCAGCTCTTCTTGATGATGACAATATTGTTCTTACAAGAACAGAGATGAGGGCAGAGAGTGAAGCATGCTGCTTGGGTCATTGGGAAAGGATGGTCCATGTTAGTGTCTCTTGAAGACAGCTACCTCAAACAGCTGCCTACTTGAGCTACACCTAGAGCCAAACAGTTATTTCACAGTCTGCTGGACTAACGAAGTACTGCCCCACCTTCTATGCTACTCTGCATTGAAAGAGGGTATAGAAACATCTGACCCAGCCGGAGGATATACCTGCTGTAGGGAGACTGGCACTGCTGGACAAGGGGGTTGTGCTGGTCCGTGATACTGCTCCTTGCAGCATCCTCCTCAGAAGCACTGCTGGGACACCTTGTTGCTCTCAAATGGGGCACTCGGTGCAGAGCAGACTGGCAGGTTGCTCTAAATTGTGTCAGGCCTCGCTTGTCACAGACAGCAGTTCCAGTTAGTAGCTAAATATTCTGGTTTTTCTCTGCTAAATGCCACAGCCTTATGCTTGTAATGTATGGTCTTTGCTTATTTTACATTAGCTTCCTCCAAGCCTTTTCAGCCTCTGCTCATGCAATTTCCATTGACTATGCATAAGATACGTGCAGAGTCTAAACGTTCCTTTGCGTATTGGCTGGAAATGTTTCAATTAAATGGATCTCGTACTCTCTCTTTCCTTCTGGCTTTTAATGAAAAGACTTGCTTTTGGTTCCAATTCAGAGCAGGAGCACTGCTGAAATATTGAAAACATTAATGGGTTAGCAAAGAGCATACTGGGTACTCTCTTTCAAAAATATGAACGTCTTATTCACCTTTAGTTTAGCTCACTGCGAAGACAAGAACAAGGGGCTCTTGTTGTGGATAGAGGTGTTCCAGCATGGCCACTGTTGCTAACTCCAGGTGCAAACAAATCCTTACAAATCTGGCTGCAACAGGGCTCTGTTTCTGGGCAAACAGGGAGCCTAATAACACAACCCCCTAACATCCTGAGGCAAGGGACATTTTCTGCCTGCCTTGTGCTCTCCAGGTGCACCAGACACTGAGGATGGTATTCATGACACCTGATTTTACCCATCTATAAATTATTAATTTGATCTGAGCTAATCAGCTAGGCTCTCTCACTATCAATGAAGAGACACAGAAGCTGACCAGACACGTTCACGCCACTGTTTAAGATGGCTTGCATCAACTTCTTAGGATTCTTACTTGTCTTTGCTGACTTCTGGGAGAGCCTAGACTGCTGTAACTGTAATGACGTATTATTAGCCCATTTCCTTTTTGTCCACCCTCGTATTGTGAGAATTACAATAAAAGTAACACTTTACTCTTGTATATAAAACAGCATCCATTTGATGACTAGCAGGGGACAGCTGTGCAATTCTGCTCTATATAACCACACATATACAAGTATTAATTATTTCTAAGTTAAGAAATAAGTATGACATGAGTTAACAGTAAGGCTTTCATCCAAGTGCGTAGGGGGGATTTTCTCCTGGTAGCATTGCTGTTAAGCACGTTTATTAACTGAGACATTTCAGTTATGTTAATTAGTTATTTCCTAATTCTTTGGCTTATCACTTTATAAATTGTCATGCCGTTTTGCGGAGTGAGAGCAACAGTGTGACTGTGCTGCAGGATCTGCATTACTGGAGGTTTGCCTTTAGTAAGGAAGGATTTTTACTCTGAGCAAGGCACAAGGACTTGTATTTTGAAAGCTTCTGTAAAAGAAAATACTGATTTTCAGTTGAGTTTCATTCATCATGTTACAAAACTTCACAGTCTGTCTGTATCGGACTATAGCAGGAATGGTTGTAACCCTGGAAACAATACGCCTAGTACATGTCATTTTTATTGACGTAGAAATTGAATCCATTTAATAGTAATAAAGAATTGAGCAGTGGTGTCCACTACCATAAGAAATTATTAGAAGATCTGTTTCACAACTGAATTGTATGTAAGTCCAGAGAAAAGTAAAATATCGAGACATGTTGTAATTGACCTCTCTTGAGGTGAGGAGTTAAGCATCATTGTACCATGTGCCAAATGCGTTAAAACTGAACTTGAATCTTGTCTTTTCACAGTACACACTCTCACAAGGGTTGGGGTTTATTTGTTCATTGGAGATCTGTTCTGTATGTCAGCATTGCAGAAAGATTTTCAGTACAGATGTTCTTTAAACTATTCTGCAGCAAGGAGTGTCTAAGTCCTTATCTTGTTCACTGCTGGACAAGCCAGTAGTTAGAGTGTCCCTCTCATGGCACCAGGACGGAGAACCAAAGCCTCCCTACAGCAGGTTATTTCTCAGACCTTGTGGCTGTAAAGACAGCCTTCGGTGTGTGACTTGAAATGAGACCACTGCAATTACTCTCCTGATGCTGCCAGAAAACAGCATGAAACAATAACTTTGTTATCCAGGAACTGCAACATTTAGCCCAGCCGGGATGTTAATTCAGAAAGCAAATACAACTCAGGGTTTTAACAGTATGTCTATCTTAAGGCTGAGCGCCTGGGAGAGCACAGCAGATGTCAAAGGTACTGTTGACTACAGCTGTGGATTAGAAATGAAGTTTTGGAAAGGACATGCTGGTATGATCAAAAATAGACTTGGTTTTGTGAGCGTTAGCACTGCAGAATCTATGACTCAAGGACCCATCTAACACACGCAAAAAGCCTTTGGCAGTGGGAAGGGCCTTCAGGAGAGACCACAGTACTTCTAAAGGTGCCAGAATGCATAAGTAGCTGGGTACAGCCTCTGTGGATCGCCTGGTAGCAGCTCCTGCAAAGCACTCCAAAGCCTGTGCATCTCTCACTGTGTATTCTCCTTTATCTACTTGCCTTTGGTGTTAAGAAGCAGACTCCCACGAGTTCCTGAGTACCAAAATTACAGCTACCCACTCTCTCGTTATAAAACCCTCCAGCTCTCCTGCAACAGCCGTCGGAACAGAGCGGTGCTGGGGGAGAGTCCTGCAGCCCACCGACAGCCGAGAGGTGAGAAAGCAGCATGAGGACTGAGAGATAATCTGTACTGGATATTGATTGTTATTTCGAGATATGCATATGTGAAATAATGAATATCATGTTGAATATACTGTTTCTTTTTCTGCTTAAATGTAAGAAACCCATTATTCAGCTTTCTGTGAGGTTGACAATGAAATGGTCCTGCGTCACAGGACCTGCAAAAACCACATTTTCTTTTTTTAAGACACTGCATCTTGATGAGCAGGATTTTCAGTAGCATAACTATGTCAATGAAGTCAAACAAACTAAAAAGCCACCTCACACAATCTTGTATTAGCCCGTGGGCAGATCAGTCCTCATTACACCTTTCACGAATCTATAGTGGTATGATCACCACCGTAAAGAGCTGAGGGCCTTTGGGATGTTAGTAGCATGTTAGATTTCCTACCCTATGTTCATTATGAATTTCAGAGATTTTCATAATTTTCCTTTTGTATGGAGAAATCCCTACATATGTAGGAGCCGATTTCTAGTCACCTAACTGGTCATACATGCAACCTGTAATTACAGAATTTGTATTCAGTGAGCAAGGCTCATAATGTTTATTTTACCCACTATGTAACTGGATGGAAGTACATGGCTCCATACTTATTTCAGGCTGAAAGCATGCAAGTGTTTAGCACTGAACCAGAAGAACATCTTTTCCTGTTTTACCTCCAAAGTAGTTCTGTTATGAAGATCTACTCCTAAACTAGCACATAGATGTCACTTAGAGACAGGTTGTAATGGGAAACATTTGCTTTTTGGCTAGATTAGTGCATTTAAATGGATCGATGATGAGATGCAGCTGTAGGGTGGAGGCTCTTTAAAAGCTGCACTTCCCAGTGCCAAATATAATGAAATACGGATGACTTCCAGCTAACTTATTGTTGATCTTCATATGAGGGGAAATTTTGCAACATGAGTATTTGATACTGTGAAGCTGTACTGTGGAAAATCAAAAAAGATATATGGTAATTATAAAGACAAGATCGACAAAGGAAGGAAGCAAAAGCTGACAAAATATGTGAAGTAAATGTGAAATGAGCTGGAGACAATCAAAGATGAGTGGGATATTAGAAATGGTAAAACTCTTAGCAAAAAAGAGATGAAAATAATGGAAAGTGTAACAGATACAAGAAGTAATAAGGAAATGCTGAGTAAAAAGACTGGGTGCAAGCAGAATAACCATGATAGACGAAGAAAATTATTCAGGAATAAACTGTAAAGCTATACAAATTCAGAGCTGAGAACGTTAGCCTGATCCTGAGCTGATGACTTACCAACACAGGTAAAATAATTTGGTTTTTTGCTATTCTCTACTCACAACTCTTGATTTGTATTGCCTTACTTACCTAAACCTACATGCTCAGATATGTAATAAATGGAGACTCTTGAAATAATTCAGATCAACCTTCTTGCTTCCCTCGTAATTTTCTTTTCCCCTCTATATTTCTGCCACAGCCACTATCAGTTTATTTACTTTGTTAAAAAAAAAACACAAGGCTTTTGCCAGCTGAGAAATGCAACACACCACGTGGAGCTGCTCAGCTGAAAAAGAAGTAACACACACACAGAAAATCCCCTGACCTGGTGTCCTCTTCTGCAAACTGTAGAAAACAGAAACAGTTCTGGAGACAACAGGAGTCAAATTATTTTTATCAGATCCTTAAACTTACAGAAAATTACGTGTGTAATTTCAAAAGAAATCCTCAAAATGTGACCCAGTTTGAGTTCAGCTTTCTGCATCACTTCAACCTGAAAAAATGCATTGCAGTAGAATTCAATTAGTAGGGGAAACATCTGTGTGTGGACAGAAGGAAGAACTGTGTGGACTAACACTGCTAATGGGATAACCCATAGTTTTACGTAACAGAAGGCTTGATGAGTGTAAATGGACAAGGAGGTCACTCATAGCCCCTCTGAACTTGCTTCATCACGTTTGTTGCTTTTCCAGGCATTTGCCCAACTGGACCAAAGCTGATCTTTTTTCAAAAAGTTGGTGTGGCTGGTCCATGGGTGTTTTCTAAAGACACAACCATATATGAACCATTTTCTTGGCCTGATGCTTTTGAGAACTGGAAACTTGAATCGTTTGCGGGAAACAATAACCTTTTGGGGCCACATCCTAACTGCATTTCCTGGTTTCGACTGGGATAGAGTTAATTTTCCTCCCAGTAGCTGCTGCGTTTTGGATTTAGTACAAGAAGAATGTTGATAACACTGATGTTTTTAGCTGTTGCTAAGAAATTGAGGACTTCTTTCAGTTTCCCATGCTCAGCTAATGAGCAGGTGTGTAGGAGCTGGGAGGGCGCACAGCCAGACAGCCAGCCAAGCTGGCCAACGGAGATATTCCATACCATAGGCGTCCTGCTCAGTTTGTGAATGGGGGTTGGCTGGGGGGCAGCAATCCTCTTTTTCCGGGAGTTCAAACTTTCCCAGGAGTTCAGTCTTTTCTTCCGTGAGTTTGGCGAGTTCTGCGAAATTGGTGAGTTCAGCGAAAAATCGGCAAAATTTGTGAGCTCCCAGAAACTCACGGGTTCCACAATCGCTGCTCGGGGACTGGCTGCGAATCGGTCATCAGGCGGTGAGAAAAATTGTATCACACATTGTTTGTTTTGCATATTTATTAGTATATCCTTGCTGTCTTATTAAATTGTCTTTGTCTCCACCTGTGAGTTTTACTTTGTTCCATTCTCCTCTCCATCCCACTGCGGGGGAGGAGGAGGGAGTGAGCGGCTGTCTGGTCCTAGTGGCTGGCTGCCGGGTTAAACCACGGCACGTGGAGTTGGACCATGTCTCACATGCAGCAGAGAGTGAACCAAGACAACAGAAGCTATGTCTTGCAAGTAGGTCTCTAGAAACTAGTGGACTGCCTATGGCAGCCCCTGTTACAGCAAGGCTGCAGAAAGCATTTTGCATTTTAAATTGCTTCAGCTCTGCCATCTAAGGGAGCTCAGCCCAACAGGGTATGTGGTGGCGGAAATAGCGAGGAGTCGGTCCAAAACAAAGCAGCATTTTGGCAGAAAGATGCTGTGACCATCCCCACGCAGGTCCGCAGTATGGGGAGGAGGAGGGCCCATGGCAGACGATTCTGGCCACGCTGGCAGGCTCGAGCTGCAGCATTACCACAACGCAGAAGAATGATCGGTTCGAGTCACATTAGCATTTCAACCTGACCGTAATGAGGAGAACACGGCACAGCTGCAGGTTTGGCAGCCCTGCGTGAGCAGACCCGAAACGAGGCATGTTATTTAATTTCAGAATAAGAGAACCCGAGACTAAAGCCGTCTTTCAAAACCATCTAGTTCGTCTCCTTCTGGTTCAAACTGGGTTGTTCCCAGCCCTCTAGTTTTTAGTGGTTTATCTGGTCTAATTTTAAGTGACTCCAGGGATGGAGTTTCCACCACTTCCCGTGGGAAATTAGTCCACGGTCTGATAGACACGGCCAGGATATTTTCCTGATGTTCAACCTTCAGTGGTTTTCCTTTGTTCAGTTTAATCTCATTACTCCCAGTTATTCCCCATCGGTCAGTGCTAAGCACTCAGCCCCTCTCTTTTGTGTTCACACCTTCACAGTTGGATACAGTTGTCATTAGAAAAATCTGGTAGGCTTGATTGTATGCTACTCACCTTTTCAAATGCAGAGATAAAACAAAAAAATATAAGCAAAGGATAGTAGAAGTTAGTCTTAAAGGATGTTTTCAAGACTTAATCTACTTCCATTCACCAAACCTCATTAAGACCTGCTCGCGTTTTTCTAGGGTACAGTGAGTTGTGACCCCACACAAACCTTCCCCCTCCTTCCTACCTGTGTCGGAACTGTGGGAACAAGGTGGGAGTAACGGATGTGGGAAACCAAAATCAGGTTTCTCTAATAAGAGGACACAGAAGCTGAAGAGTTGCAAGAAAATGTGTTTAGTGGAGTGGCATTAAAAAAGATTACTGAAAATAACTCAGTGTGGGTGCTGCACTAGCTCAGCTTAGGAAATACCAGACAGTAGCGTGGCAATTAATGCCAGAGAGACAAGGCAAGATTTTCTCTTGGAAAGAGTGTGACAAATCTGAAGTAGAAAGGCTGGTGAATCATAAGCATGGAGAAGGCTGCTGAAATGGTATTTATGGTGGGATCCTTCAGAGGCAAAGTACAGAGAGGGCAGAAAAGTTGACTGAAACCAGCTATTTCTTGAATTTGCAGAAAATGCTGAAAAGAGAATGAGGATCTCTGAACACCTTGTGGGAAAGAGTAAAGATGCGGAAGCTGAAATAGAATTGTGGAAGCCAAATGAAAGCATGAAGAGTAACCTGAGCAAATCGCTTGAAAGCAGGAGACAGATCAGAGGAGGGAGCTGCAGTATTAGCTGGAAATAAATCAACAGAGGCTTTTGTGGGAGCCTTAACAGATAACTGGGCTTTCTGGAAGCTTGGGCTGAAATGCAGCATCAGTAGAACAGTCAGTTCCTTGTTAGCCTTCATCGTAAGGAAGCTGCTGAGGGAGATGCGCTATTCCTTCTCCTTCCCCCACGAGCGCCTGCCTTTAAAATACCCGAGTTTTACAAGTAACAGTTTTAAATGTTTTCAAAGTGACAGTTTAAAAGTAGAACTAAAGATTCATCTTACCTCCAGTTCTGAGCTTTATGGAAGCCATGAGCTAAGCACCCTGATTCAGTGGAGCACAGGCGGCAGAAGCCAGATCAGGGAAGATCTAGGTCAGAACTGAAGAAGACGATTATGAGCAATGGCTGGAGATGTGCTGCTCAAGGAGCAGACCCGCAGCAAGGAGGAGAGGGCACCTGGATGGGCAGCTGCAGTCGAGGGCAGGTTTTCTAAGGTGGGAGAGACTGAAGTATCCTTGGGAAGCATTGCTCCTCGCACCTGCAAACACGCTAGTCCCTCTGTCACAGTGAATCCACGGAGGGCGCAGGGAGAGAACATCACTTTTATCAGGGATAATGACCCTAACTCTGTGGCACTGACGTTATCAAGGGCCACTCAAATAGCATGCGCACAGGCTCTGAGCTCTTGTCCTTTGCACACAACTGATATCATCAAGAACACTCAGATGCTAAGTAGGACAAAAACCCAGTTGTTATGAGCTCAGGCACGGCTGCTCTGTGACACTGCATTGCTTCCAGCCCATCTGCACTGGCAGCGAGGTGTGGAAGAAGATTCCCTGGCACATCTTCGTGAGCTAAGTGTAAAATTATTGCTGTTATGTGATGGGCTAGTGGTAGAAACTGGATGAACTTGTCTGGAGACAGCAGAATCTCCTTTCACCTAGCTCAAATCACATAACACCAAACAGAGAGATAGACCCTAGCCAGACACCTTCAAGCCCAGAGATGGATTTTAAAATGTGTAAGACGTTCAGATTTTGAATTTTAGATGTTTAAACCCAATATCCTCTCTTGCCATAGGTAACCTTTTGAAATCTATGTTTGAAAAATAGTGTTCTCTATGACCTCCTGCTTTTTTGCCTTATACATTTTTTCTCATTGGGCAGATTGTAAGGTTTAGGACGATACATTTTCAGTTTGACTTCCTACAGCAGGGAACAAGCTGAAGCACCTCGTGGCTGGCTGGGGTTGCCGGCACTCCGGTTCTCAGGCAGGAGTGAAGAAAGGCTGCAAAGTGGCAAAGAAGATCTGAGGCTGACTTTTTGAGAAAGAAAATAGATATGAGGCTATGCTGATAGATAAGACATAGGGAGATTTTAAACACTGACTTAGGAGTTGTCAGGCTATGTCATTTTTATTTCATCTGGAAAGTAATAGTACAAATATAAAAATACTGTATAGGCCAAAATCTAGTGATCTTTTTCAATTTATTTTGCAGTGACTCCACCTAAGCCATTTGTCTAGATATTATTTGGCTGGTCTGTAGTGGCGTGGTATGCAATTCCACTTAGTTATCCATTTTAAGGATCAGCCTTCAACACAAAAAGATAAGAGAAATGTCAGGACGGAAACCAAGAATCTGTGATTCACAAGATGTCACATGCTTTGGTTTCTTGACTGAAATTTCTGAAATGAGAACCACCTGCTCCTGGTAGTAATGCAGCATCTCTTATTGGAAAGTCAAGCAGCTATTTCAGTAGAGTTTGGGGGGAAAACAAAGCTACAAGAAAGAAACTCTGCCAGAAGCTTCAGCAGCAGTCCTGTGAGACCAGAAAGGAAATACAGCAGAGCTGCCGGAGTCTGAAAGCCCAGCAGAAGGCTGCTAGTTCCAGCAAGATTAAGACAAAACAGAATTAAAAATACAACAAAAGATGAAGAACAACAGTAAAAGAGATGCAGCGGGGCGGGGGGGGAGGGGAAAGGGGTGGTGTTAGCAAGAGGCCAAGGTGCAGTGAGCAGTGTATGGTCGAGGAGGTGATCTATGGGGCAAGGGGCTGAGCAGGTAAACTCCAGCTCAGGTGGCCGGTGCTGTGACGAGGGCATCCCAGCAAGATGCTGCTGCTGCTGCTGCTGCGTAGGACACTGCCAGGGGCAGTGCCGCTGATGGGTAGCAAAAATCATTGGTCCTCTGGCTCCCATAGCAGCTTGATTAAATTTTTTGTGGCACACTCCCCAACAGCATGAAAGTAGAGCTGATACGTATCTCTAAAATCACGGCTGTAACTTCTCGATTCTCGAAGCAGAATATCCAAGACTCTGTGCTTGCCCACATCACGTATTTCCATTGTGAAAGCCAGCTTAGAAATGTCTGCAAAGGGCCAGCTTGTAACACTGTTATCTGAAGCAGCACTTTGCTCTTGGATGTCGCTACACTTGGCTGTCCACTCGATTAGATGAGCTTCCACTTTTTTTCAAGAGCGATTTGAAAATATGAAGCATAGAAGGGAAGATGATATCCAGAAACGAGTGGGGTAGAATCTGGCCTTGAGCGATACACAATATTTGGGTGAGAGGTGCTGAAAGCGTACAACTGCTGCTTTCAATTTTAATTGCAATGGAATTTGAAGGAATTGTAATTAATATGACATGAAAGCTCAGATGGAGTGGCCTGGCATAAACCGAGCCTGTGGTTAGTTTAAACATCTCTCACGCTGACCTCTCGTAAATCAGGGTCAGGAAACAATGAGAGGGCAGGTGAGTGTTTGCGCTGTTGTTTGCTGACTGGCTGTTCAGAGGAATGCTGGAAGAATGTGCCAAGAATCTGACTTTGTCAGGAAAAAAAGTTCTTGTTTTCGAAAAGACTGACAGATCTCCAGAGACAAAGAGAAGCGAGCTGGCGCACAGGTGAAGGTGACTAAAACCAGAAGCAGGACTTCTAGAAGTTTCTCCAGGTGTTGCAAATAATTAAAAATAGTAGGGGAGGCAGGAGGCATCAGCTTGTCCTCCTCCATTGCGCCGTGGTGTGGAGCGAGCACCGAGCGTGGGGTTACAGCACCCCAGCACGGCACACGGCGGGTGCAGGAGCCTGCCCGGTCCGGAGGGTCGGCGAGAGCGAAGCTGGGGTTGCTGAGGTAACTGTCGACGCAATGTGCTGGCAAAAGCAGAGCACGGCTGCACTTCAGCAAGCTCTGGCACTGCCACAGAAATCTAGGCCAGGAACTGGGATGAGGCCCGGCGTATATTTTATGCTATTGTCGCGGCCAGAAGGGCTCATATGATGAAGGATATTCCTCTAAAGCCAGCTGTTCTCACTTTAAGGCTGCCTTATTATGCCATAAAATGTCACTGGAGCAAGAGAAAAGCATGTCCTGGTTGCTGCAATAATTCGGCGTTTAAATGGGAGCTCCGCAACGCACTACCAACAGGCACCAGCTGTGGCGGAAGACGGAAGGCGCGTGGACCTGCAGCGGGGAGCACAGGGGAGGGCAAGAAGGAGTTTAACTTGGACGAGCAGTCTGGGTGCCACCTTTGAAACACACTGGCTGGAAGGAGGGAAAGTGAGCACCCTTAGTTAAAACCAAACTTGCGAGGGTTCCCTTAACCATCATTTCTAAAGTCAGTAAGGTAGAGCTAATGAAGTACACTTAATAGGCAATCAAGCAGGAATCCCATGACTGACTCAAAATGCTGAACACAGAAGTTCTGGTAGAGCTCTGGAAAATAACTGAGAACACGGGAAGTAGGAAAATACCTTTAGCTGAGACTTTATCACAAACAGGGATAAACCCACTGATTTTTATTTTGAGCCGTTTTTCTATGTCCACATTTCACAATCATTATTATAGGAATACCGTACATAAAGAAGAACTACTTTTTGTCTGTCACAAAGCAATTAATGCAGACAGTGAAACATGAATGCCTAACTGCGTATTTTAAAACTAACTTTTAGAGCAATTTCGGTATAACGACTTTGCGTTGAATTACCTCGGAATAGTGACGGCAGCTTCCCAGGATTTTTCACCTTAGACGAACCTATAAGGAAAAGATCAAATCATAAATGCTAGTTTTCCTGGAACGAGTAATTGGAAGACTTGAAAATACGCTGGCAAAGGGCTTTTGCAAAGTGTGTGAGGAAACCTAAATATAAACAGCCAAAACCCCTCCAAACCCTAAATTCTTAAGTAATTGTTTAGAAGTTTGCAGATCTTTATCTGTTAGCTATTAGTTATGTTGTGGATAAATACAGCACTATCTCCTGGGACACTACATGTCGCTATATATCAAAACCGTCTGAAGGAGCGAAAGCAGCAGCTCTTGTCAATGGCAGCAGAGGACATGAGCCAGGCCTTGTTGCCTTCGTGTTTCACATATCTGGGTGCTATAATTTTGAATAAACCTAAACATGGAAATCACCTACTTCCTTGATTTTCAAAACACTTCCCACCCACCCAATTCTTTCAGTTGGAGACACGGGCTGGCAAGGGAATGGTAAGTCAGGCACGGTATTTTGGGGCTGTACAGCACACATTTATAGAGCAGTCTGGGGGCAAGAGCGAGAGCCAACGGAGGATGAGAAAAGCTGGTTCTGGAAAGAAGCTGAACAAAGGTAGCCCTGGCAGTCAGCGAGAGCAGCACAAACCCTCGGAAGAAGGGCAGGGGTGTTTAAAGAAGTGAATTTGATGACATTTTTTATGTAGAGCTTGTTCTCGGCGAAAAGCTAACTTTACAGGTTTAAACTGTGATCCCACCTGCGCTAACACGGAGAGCTGAGCTCAGAGCGTACCAGGAGACGTTGGCAGGGTGCTGGAGCTGACACTGGCAGCTGCGTTGCTGTCTCTTCCCTGCCACCAAGCCTCCGAGGCCCGAGGGAGCACTGTGCTTCTGGCGAGGCGCTCGGGCAGCTGCGTAAACCAGGGACTGGGATAGCCCTCCTCACTCTCCCAGCCCAACCCATCTGAAAGCGGCCGGGGAAAAGGCCACTGTCCCTGTCCAGCCCAAGTCTCCCACCCCATAGACTCAGCCCATACCTAGTGCTTTGTGGCCACTCCTGCAATACAGATAATAATTTTACGTGGTTTAGTTCTTTGGCTGAGGAAGGGTTTCTCATTGCAGGTTAAGGTGGGAGATGCAGAAGTTCTGCCTGCTCTGTCAGGATAATGGCTGCTTTCAGACATGGATGGAACTGTGGCTTTAGGCAGGCCAGGTTTGGCCTTGAGGAGCCTCAAGGAAGGGTGCTCTGGCATTTATAAGCAGGGGAACCACAAAGTAGAAAAAAGCAGATGTCTTCCGTGTTGATTGCTATGATTCATAAACAAGATTTTATATTCTACTCTTTTTTTCTTACTAGAAATGGGACTTGTAAGTTTTTATTACGAACTGTGGAAATTCTGTGTAACGATGGCTGAGAACAGCTATGACTTGCCTTTCTCTCCTCAGGTAACGAAGATTCACCTCAGCCGCCGTGACTCCACATCGGTGGATGAATGCTCGGTGAGCCTTACCGTGAACTGCATGACCGTATTTCCATGCTATTTAGTAATGTATTAAATGTTGTACCAAAAATTTAAATTCTCGTAGTTAACTATAGTACAAACATTCCTATTTTCAGGCCGATGCCATAATACCAAAGGAGGCTACAGGACTGTTTGGTATAATATCAACATTGAAAATGACAATATTTTCATGCGTACACCTACACTAACTAAGAGCTGTGGCTCTGATCTTGCCAAGACTCAGCAGAGGCTTAACTCGGGGCGTGAGCAGTTGTGCTCAGCTGGTCTGTGATTCTCTGCAGGAATGGGGCCCGTACGCTGTGATGTTAGTTTGCTATTCAAATACAGAGAACACGCACGCCTTCAATAGCTTTACATACAGTTTTCGCAACCTATTTTGACTTCACAAAACACTGTTGTCCTTCTGCATAAAATAATTTACATGTCTCAGAGACTGCTGAAGTTGAGACAGTCTAAACACAGTTTAAGGGATGGAAAATAACCCCAGTAAGTCTGTGCCCGACTGGAGACTTCAGATCCAGCCCAGGGCAGTGCCAATGATGTGCCTTGACATCCTTCTTCTCTTCTGCACAGGAAATGTGTTCTTATGTTTGACCCTTTTCTATAAATAAATGGGACATTATCAGGAAAACGCTCACTAGCTTTGGACTCCAGCTTGTGACCTGTGAGGGGAAAATATCAAAATATTTTGAGGCATAGTTAGGCTAGGCTGCGGCAAGATATGGCTGAGGCCTGACAGAATCAACTGTGTGCCAGACCTGACCTGGATAAACCTGCTCCTGTGCTTGTCTGAGTACTAGAGCTAGAAATGCCGCAGCAAAGTGGGATGTTTGTTGTGCTGATTTGTGCCTCAACAGCCAGATTCCTCCTCCAGACGCGGCTGCTGCCTAAGCTCCGGAAGCAAACGAAGCCACGTTGGGCGATGGTGGTGGCCCACCGAGTCCTCTCTCCATGCCTCACTAGCTTCTCCGCTCTGATACTTTTGGACACAAACCTGAGATTTATTTTTCCCCCTTGAGTATTTGCTACTTTTCTTAAAATCTCTCATGAAAGATCAGTGACAGCCACCCAGCAGAGTGTCTCAGTGGTTCATAGGGTTTGTCTTCTCTAAGGGTTGTGAAGTCACTGGTGTTTTTGCCATGTCTCCAGATCATCCTTCACCTTGCTCCCAGCACCTGCTGAGCTTGTAAACTAGTTTCTGCCTGGCATGGACTAAGAGGAATTGGGAGAAATGCAAATAAAGATCTAAGGAATAGGGTAAAGCCGGAGATGGGAAGGCCTAAAAACCTCAGAAAAGAAGACAGAGGGGCCGTTAGCAACAACAGTGAGATCTATTCAGATGGAGTAACATGGGAGTCTAATGTGGTTGATTAAAGACACATAGAGATTCAGGTTGACTTTACGGAGATGAGACTGCTTCGTATACAGCTTGGGCAAATGTTGTGGTTTAACCTGGCAGGCAGCTAAACACCACACAGCCGCTCGCTCAGTCCCCACCCCGCTGGGATGGGGAAGAGAATCGGAAGAAAAGGTAAAACTCGTGGGTTGAGATAAAGAGAGTTGAATAGGACGGAAGAGGAAGGGAAAATAATAATAATAACGATAAAAGACTACACAAAACAAGTGAGGCACAATGCGATTGCTCACCACCCGCTGACCGATGCCCAGACAGTCCCCGAGCAGCCATCGCCACCCCCCTGCCGACTCCCCCACTTTCATTGCTCAGCGTGATGCCATATGGCACGGAATATCCCTCTGCTGAGGTGGGGTCAGCTGTCCCGGCTGTGTCCCCTCCCAGCTTCGTGTGCACCCCGGCCTCCTCGCTGGTGGGACAGTGTGAGGAGCTGAGAAGGCCTTGACTCTGTGTAAGCACTGCTCAGCAACAACGCAAACATCAGTGTGTTATCAACATTATTCTCATCCTAAATCCAAAGCACAGCACTGTACTAGCTACTAGGAAGAAAATTAACCCTATCCCGGCTGAAACCAGGACAGCAAAATAGTACTGGACGCTTAAATTGAGTGTTTGTAGTTAAAAGTTTGAATGCAGTTACTAGCAGCATGTTATTATGTGCAATGCCTTCTGGAGGAAGTTAAAACAATTTCAGTTTATTATGGTTTTCTTTCCTATATGGCACAAATGGGCCCAGGACCAAACTGGCTCTCAGCGGAAAGCCTTCCATCTCCGCACTCAATCAGCAGGTCTTATTTAACCGATGTTAACATCCTTCCTGTACACTCGCTGGTGGATTCATTCCAGTCAATACTCTGCAGTTAAAGTTTTTAATGACACTTCATTTTTACCCTCCTTGACTCTTCTGATGCTCATGCTACTGTTGAATATTCCTTTGCAGCTGGCCTGCTTTTTGTCTCTCTGTGCTGGTGTTTATGCTGAGTTACAATTTCCAAAAGCTAAATTTTGAGCACTTCCACCTTGTTCCAAATTTGCAAAGAAAAAGCAGAAACACTACTACAATGATTTTCATGAAAACCCAAATAAATAAATCAATTAAACAACACTTGCATGGTTCAGAAAGACAAAGAGATATTCATGTCCACGTCAAAGAACGACACAATTGTACTTGCCTCTCCTTTTTATTCTGGTACCTCCTGTTTTCATACCAAATGATATTATTGCATGTTTTCCCAGTCTATCCAGATTAGGCAAGAAACATATTTTCAAAGGTAAACAATCACTGAAGGATGCAGCTAGGCGCACACCCAGGCAGGTGAAATGCCATAAAATTTTCTGGGATGCTGAAGCACCTTCGAAAACCTGCCTCTGAATGTTTCAGAACAAGGTCTTATCTCTCCTGGAAAACAACAAACGTTTGTTGAGTGTCATTAAAAACTACAGGACTGGCAAGAATTTGATTAAAAGACACCAGGAGAGAACACAACATTGAAATAGGGTGTAACTGCAGAAAAGCAATCTGAAGAAAAGAAATTAATACTTCTAATAGTTTAGGAAAATGGAAAACTACTGAGAAAAGGCACTTCAAGACAGCTCTGTTTTCTGGCATTGCTTCCAAAACATCTTCACTGAATTCCAATGTTTTTCTATGCAAATTCAATAGCTATGAAGGCACAACATATATCTTCCAGCAATAGAGTTGCCCCTTGTATAACCTCATGACTGAACAGTGTAGACAAGTGTACAAAGCTTTACTAACAGTAGGACCAATGGATTTTGGAACATGTGTAGTAATGATTTAATGCGATGAAATTCTGCATTGTGATTAGAAATGAGATTGTCTTACCATGATCAGAGGCCCAAGCATGCAGGTCTAAGAGCGACTGCTAAGATCACAATAATACAAGCCATTTTTGTTTCTTTGTGCTACAGAAAAAAAGGGGAAATCTTTCATGCCACTCCTGAAACAAACTAAAGGTCAGCCTTTGAATGGTATCCAAACCTTCTTCTCTTTCAGTGTTACAAATAAATTGCTGTACTGCAAAGTCCAGCAGTGTGTCGGTAGCTCATTGCTCCGTGCAGCAGCAGAAGGAACAAGGCATGACAGCAAAGTATTTAACTGAGTCTAAATTTCTGCAGATTTGGAACCCTCTTTGTGTTCCAAAACAACCACCGGCAACAGTGAGAAGCTCAGCTGTGGATACAGGTGTGCGAGTGAAGGTACTGAGAAGCCAAGCGCCAGGTCATCGCCGGGGAGGGAGCATCAGCCAGCACTTCGCAGCAGCACAAAAAAGCATCTGAACTGCAGCTGACAACCTCCCAGGGGCTGGCAGAGCCTCACCCAGAACAGATGTCTCCTTTTTCCCTCCTCAGAAATATCGGGTATTCTCCATCTTTTCTGCAAAATAAATGACAACCTTTCTCCAATATGTTAGCACTCCCTTCTCTATTTTATGTTACGGTAACTGCAGACTATTGCTTTTTCTTAACAAAGAATTATCCTTTTATGACCACAAAATAATCCCACCGTATAGTTTACAGCCTGTGGTCAGTCGTTTCCAGCTGGCCACTGGTTGTTGCGGTGTTCTGGCTGCTCTGGCAAACCCAGCAGTCCTTCCCTGGTGGTACAAGCACTCTTCGTTCAGGTACGGCGATCGCCGTCTGCGGCCAGCTTCCCAGAGGAAGGCGTACAGCATTAAATGAATAATTGTGAAAGGTGTATGAAATTAGGATGAAATATTTTATTTTCCCTCCACTTTATTTTCTCTTTGTTGAGCGGCGGACGGGTAAAGCACCCGAGACTCTGCTTCTCTCGCCTCTGGGGTCTTGCCTGTGGACCGCTGACCTCCACGCAGGGAGAGGCCGACCCACCAGCTTCAGCCACCCCACGCTCGCCAGCCAGCACGGCCAGAGCCAGCCTTTGGGAGACTGAGCAGAGGCAACGCACACCTGCATTAACCTGTAGGTGTAAATTCCTCCCTGCAGTCTCAGGAGGAAAAGACTTCAGGATACCGTTCACAGTACGCTTAGATATTGCATTCATCTCAGATCGTTATACGTAGACTATCAGAGCTTTTGGAAAACATTTAGAAGGTGAAAGAAGGGGAAAACATCCCCAAATGTGATGGTTTTACAAAAGGGCAAGGATCCCTCTGTCTCTTGCTATGCTACCCTGTAATGTTTTACTTCTGAGATTCTCGTTTTTAACTGAAGATAAAAATTGAAGTTTTCTAGGCAGCTAGAATCAATTACAGTCTGCATGTGTAACAAGCTGGATTACAATAGAGGTTTTCACTGCTATTTTTTCCGAGAAAATCAGAATGCAAACATATGCACAGAAGCTGATCTAGCCCTTGTCTTCTTCAGTCTGAAGAAATACTAAAATTTAAAACTCCAGTATTTTTATTGAAATACATGTTATTCTCACCACAGAGCAATAATGATAACTCACGACATGAACAAATCTCCAAGTTAAGCATTTTACTGTGTATAAACTGATGATCTGACTCTTTGACAGACCAGAAACTGTTCTGCAGCTGAATACCACATACAGTTGACATTTTATTCTGGGGGGAAATGTTGGAATTTTACATTATAGAAATTCAGTAGTAGAACTTTGAGACTTAACATAATATGGTCAGGAAATATAACACTAATAGTAGGCAACCAAAAAACCAGATACTATTTTCTACTTTGTTCAACTATAAATACTAGAGTGCAGCAGCTAATTGACTTGCAAAAAATATTTTAATTACAGACCTTTTAGACTGTTTAAATTCTATCTTTTAAGCAGAAACTACTAGATATTCAGACCATAGCTTCTAACATGAAATCCTAAATGATGCTTAGTTAACATCATAAGCTGCAGGAATTATTCTTCTATTTTTGCTTTCTCTCCAGAAAATCACTTTCAGATATTTTGAAACTGGACCAGATGTAAGCATGAATGAACGGAATAAAGTCTAAAACCTGACGGCTGCTAAACATTTATGTAACTTGCAAACAAATTACTGCCCATGTTAATTTGTATTCAACAGGTAGGGAAAGGATGCGGGTGTTAAGAGTGCATGAGAAGAAAAACTGAGATAAAAATGGATGCCTGCCAAATACATAAAACACGATGTCCAGGAAAATAACCGATTGTAAAGAACATCCTCTCTGCTTCAGCAACAGATGTTGCTGAACGGGTTTGGAAAAAAAAACCAACACTGTGGGTCATAGGGTGCAACCGCAACTGAAAAAATGTTTCGTGGCCTTTTAGTTACAGCACATTGTGACACGGGGAATCCAGGAGACAGCTACAGAAAAACAGTACTGAGCACACTGTTTTGAACTATCTGAGCACACTGAAGAAACTAGACCGAATAATAATCAGACATACATGCATAATTACCTGTTCCCTCAGCTACACTAATGATATTTTGGAATCAGATTATTAAAGTAACTGAAAACTCGTTTTTCAGATGGAAGTGCTTCAAGCAGAGAGTAACGTGGAATGCTAACTGAGACATCTGGACATGCTCAGACACATAAAGGTACAAAATTCAAATATGCTGTTAGAGGAGAATCACAGAACCATAGAATCATTAAGGTTGGAAAAGACCTCCAAGATCATCAAGTCCAGAGCAGTTCTTATTCACAGTACAACTCCACATCCAAATTCACTGCTGAAATCTGTACGGTGCTTTATCACAACATTAAAAACATCATGGCAGTAGGAAATAAAATTAATTTGAAGAAACATTCCAGTTCTTCTTCTTATCTTTTCTGTAACTCTGGTCTTTTCCATTAAGTATGTCAATTTTAATAATCTGAGTCTTCCAATGAAACAACTTTAACACAGCCTGAACTACGTGCATCTATAGTACTCGTATTTTCACACAAATTTCAGACTAATTCACTTGTTACATTGTTGTTGTTGTTGTTGCTGAAGGCTGATCACGTAGCAAGGCGAATTGGACTGCACTTTTTTAAGAAGAGAGCTAAAAAGGAAATAACCTACTGGATCTCCTGGCCTAAGCCTAAGCATGTCTGCCTTCGCAGCATGCCAATGCTACTAAATCCATAGAAATCAGAAGCATTAAGAAAAAATGTAACACTCTCATAAAAGAGATGAAACTTTTTTTGCCAGCTCCTTCCAGGGGCTGTATGGGTGTGCTTTCTTCTCTATAACAGAAGTTGTTCTGTGAGGGAAAGCTTTTCAGCAGAACAGAAATATAGGTCATAAAAGTAAAGAAGAGCGGGCTAAAGCATTTCTCTAGCAACCACAGTAATTCTCTGATCTTATTTCTTCATGCCATTAGCATCATGGATTTTATCCACACAGCGATAGCTTATGAGCCACAGGTTACATATATAAGGCACGTCCAGATTATCAATGAAATGCATATTTTTGAAGAGCTTTTACGGGATGTGTGAAATATGTTGAAGCAGGAAAAGAAACTGTGCAATGTAACAAGTGTTCTCACTGTTCCTTTATTAGTTTAAAGAAACCTGAAGCTAATAACGATCTGCCTCTTACAGTTCAGAGCAAAGCTATCGACATGCAGCTACTGACTTCGCACTGGCTTCCCTCGGGAAGTTGTTGAGAACAGTTACACACAGTACAGAAATGAATCTTTCACTCCTAATACAGCACATAAGTTAACAAACTTCTTCAAACACAATGTATACGGGAAGGAAGGACTCTCTATAGTCTACAGTATTCATAGGTGAACTTGTTTTCCTATACATTTTTTTCCTGTTTTCAGACAAGTCTCCAACATCATCAGATCTGTATTCTTAAAGACGGCAAATGGTTACAAAAAGTCTCAACTTAGACATGCTACAAAAATCAAATTACAACTGAATAACTGTCTGACAAGCATTAAACATTTGTTCTTAATGAGGTTTAATTAAGAATACATACACAGGAGAACACTATGTTAGTTTTTTTCGCTTGTTTGTGTCCCACAGAAGTGAAAGGATACCGTGCAGAAATCGAAACCTGCCTGGCATTGTTTTCTCTTGATTAAAATTCAGCACATGAAACAGTTCAAATCTATGGCTACATGACATACCAAAACAGTGACATCCTCCAATTTCAGATCACCGGTGTCTTGCAAAGGCTCATTTTGTACCAGCACTGTAGTTCAGCACGTTCTGAGAGTTAAACCTTCTGCTTGGAGGAGGCAATGGTGAACTGCTAGAAATGTATTATCACACAACATACAGCTGCAGCTGAAACTTTTGCATTGCGGAATTAAATCAAAACAGTACTTTCAACTTGGCAGCAGCATATCTGACCAAGACTAAAAGGATGCTGAATTCATTAATACTCTGTAAAATAATCTTCGTGCACAGACTGGCGCTTTTGAGTGATCTTCTGCAATGCAGCGACGTGCATGACTTGCAACAGGTAGAGAGACGGACTGAGAGAAGAAAAGAAGCATTCACAATGAGACTTGAGGCAGACAAATTATCAGTCAAAAGGCATCTTATGTGGTAATTTTAATACTTAAAAAAGGTAATCACTTTAAAAGCCCTCTACTTCACATTTCAGATAAGAGCTCTCACTTCTGTGAATATTAATCAGTATCTCTAGAGTAAACCCCTTATTATACTGAGTTGAAAGAAACACAAGTCAGTCGAACCGCTCTTCTGGGAGATGCTTGAGGGAGTGCAGTCAAATTTCTGCTTCACGGAGCGTACAGATCTTCAGGTGAGGATGTTACCACTTCAGACTCTGTATTTTGCTTTGCCGTGATCATTGATCACACATATGTGCTGAAAAAAGTATAAAGCTGATTGCAACAGCACAGTTGATTACATTATTAATTATTAATGAATTGTTCAGAAATACTTTTCACTGGACCAATCTAGTGATGTTGTAATTACCCTTTCCTTTCCAGAGACCTGGAATTGAATTCTGATTTCACTTTCTAGCCACAGCAAGTTTTTCCACTTGCAATTCCCAACTCTGAGGCCCACCCCAGGAGTACCACAGGAAGCAAAGGCAAGGCTTGCACCTTTTTGTCCATCATTATCTCACTGAGAAAAGGGGCAGACAACAGAGCAGTGAAAGTCCAAACCTGTCTGGACTGTAGCTGTGTTTCACTTTTCCCTGCTGTCCCTGCACGTACTGGGAATGGTGGACCCGTGAAGCCCTGGGCTCGCAGGAGACAGAAGCATAGCAGAGGTATGATTCTGCTCTTAGGGGGAAGCGATGGGAAGGAGCCGTTCGCAGTGCTGAGCTGGGACTCCTTTGGATTATTTGAGGTTTTGCAGGGAGTTCTACACTCACTGAAATGATCCCAACCACGACATTAAGGCCCCAGGGAAGAAGCAAATTATGGGGTATTTAAGACACCCTGGAAAAGTAAAACACTGACTTTTAAACTATTTCTTTTAGGTAAACTTACGTTTAGATCTCTGAAGTGCTCGTTGTAGTCTAAGGCATAACCTACCACAAACAAATCTGGAATTTCGAATCCATAATCTGTATTGAGACAAATAACAAACACCATCAATACAAGACCAGTGGCAATTATATAGCCCTTAAATTCCTGTGTTGGTTCTCTGACAAGCAAACTATAGATACATATAGTCAGTTCAGGTTATGTTACTTTTGACTCTGAGACATCAAGGTCAGCAGCAGCCCCATCCCCATACCCAGTTCCCGCTCATAGACTCTTTGTGACAGGGATGTGAATAGCTGGTGGAGAGTAGGAGAGTGGTGTACAGTTCTCAGTGGCACAATTGTGGAAGGAAGCCAAAATCAGAGCTGAAAAATTCTGGCTACGTTTGGAAGTTCCATTGGTATATGTGTGTGATGACAACTCTTTAGTATCACAATAAGGATGAAAAAAAGGACATTTTTAATTCAGAAGTAACGTTCAGAGATTTATAGATTTTCTTCTGAGAACAGCAAAAACTGGTTTCCATATTGCACTACCAAAACATGTCAAATGCTTCTTAAATTAAATCATCTTTCACGGATAAAATAAAACCCTTTCACAACTTTCCTGTAAAGTTAGTACTCTGCAGAAAACATCAGACTATAAGGAGGCTAAGCTTTCTAAACCACAACTGCACGAATCCTTCCATTGCATCCCATAGTCCCATTGACAACCGATACTTTACAATGCTTCTAGCAGTCCATAGAATGATATGAAAGGCAAGTGGTAGAACAGTGGTAACTTCTTCTACTGGTATGTACAGATTCTGACAAAAACACTTACAATCCGGTCTGTACCCATCAGGCCGAGATGTTCTTTTCACCAACAAACTGTAATTAAAAACAAAACAAAACCCATGTAGATATATTTACCTGAAAAACATGCATAAAAACTATTCCCTATATCAAAACACTTCCAAGCCACATGAATCCCTGTTCTCGTTCTGCTTCTCCTCCCGACAATGTCCTGGTGGCAGGGAAGAGACGGGTGTGTTCCCCTTCAAACTCCACCAGTGCCAGTCTGGAAACGGCTGAAGGGTCACTGCTGCTGCAGAACAACACAGAAGCATTGCCTCCCCTTCCCTCCACCCTCCTCTTCGTGACTCAGGCAGCTCTTCTGCAGAGCTCCCCACGCCATACTGTGGCATCGAATTCAAGCAGGATCTCGGAATGGGAACCTCCACATATGTTGGGCTAGACTAATTAACTACTAAGTTTTGTGATCGTTTTACTCACCTTGCCACTTTAATCATTTTTGGTTTGTATTTTTCTATATTATTAAGCAGAACCTTCATAGTCCTTCCAGTTCCAACAATATCCTTACAAAACAGGAAAAATAGAATAAGTAAAATACAAAGGAAAGCTGAAAAGAGGAAATCTGGACAATGACTGAGCAGTTCCACCATCTTATCTTGTGGAAATCATGTATTTTTCCCAGAGCACTGTGAGGCACATCCAAAAAAGATTATAACTGAGCTCACACTCTTTGAAGCAAGCACTTTCCACTCATAAAATCATCAGTTAAAGGACTGTCCACTTGCTCTTGAAAACAGCTATGTTTCTAGTACTTGGGATGCAACATGGGACTGGAGATGACTTCACTCGACACTGCAAGGATGCATGGATCAGACTTTTCGTATTATGCTCAAGACTACAGTACGTCAACATCTCTCCTTGTCAGGGCTAAATCTGCCCTATTTGTTGTTTTATTACTCCAGCACAAACGAGTATTCTCCAGAGCTGCTGTACTCAACCTGACGTGGATGAGATCAGTAGACACCTGGCTACAAAACTGACCGCAACATGGAGAGCAGCTGCTGATCCTGAACTCGGCGGGTGGGTATTTTTCACGCGCAACACCTTGTCTCTGCTCCCCAGCTACCTAATGGCATTAACAGAAATTGCTGTGGAGTTTTTCACTTCTGTTGCGGCAGTTAGCATTAGCAAACATGGGGCTCCTAAGAGTCATTCAGGTAATCAGCCATCTCTGTGGCTGACGACGTTTCTGCCCTCCTTTGCTACCGAAAGACATTACAACATTTCTACATTTCCTTGATTACACCGTCCAGCTTCTCACACCAGCCGACTGAGCCTGAAATGCCAGTCAGATCCTGACGTGCTCGCTAACTGTCCGAGCTGCTTTTCCAACATTTTAAAAGAGAATCACCTGCATTAATTAAGCATTTACAGCACCAGTGAGGTGACACATGCTTTTCCTCTACAACCAAAGGCTGTTGGTTCACATCAGCAACATATCTGTGATGGGCCCTCCCTGGGGGACACTGCAGGATGCAGCGCTAACGAGCAGCGTCATGGGGACTCGAGAGCATGACTGACACTCTCAACCAGCGTGTGAACAGCCCTGAAGTTGTAAAGCATGCGTAGGGCTGTGCTACTATTTCAAAGTCATGCAGCTGAGGAGCGTAGTGCATCACTGCAGTTGATTCGTTGTCCTCCAAGGGACAGAACAACTTGCAGAACAGGAGCTGATGAAACCATAGAAGGAACAAATCAAACGACGCAGAAACAAAGACTCCTGGCTATCACAAGCCAGAGTACAAATCAGAGTGGCAGCAATGTAGTTTGATCCGTCATGCAACTGCAAAAAGACTGAGAGGTCATTAAGCAAATCAACCCCTCTCCCTCTTCAGCACCTCCCAGCTAAAGGAGTGTAAACACAGATGGGTTTTAGAAACTGAGCACACAATCACAAGTTGACTATGTGACTTCATCTAAGTAGGATATGACATAAGCACCTGACTTACCTCCACAATTAGAACATTCTGAAAGAAACAAACAAAAAGAAATACAATTACACCAATATTCACAAACTGAAAGAAACAAATGTCTGAAAAAGAGACAGACAGGTCCATGTGCATATGTGCAACATGGCAGGACATAAGGAGTTTCCTGTTTCATTTTTGTGCCCTGAAGAAGCACCAGCCATAAAACCAAGCCCTGCAGTCAGGGGCTATGACTTTATTCAGCTTTGCCTAGATTATCCTCTTTGTGCAAAAACGGATGTAGCTTCGGAAAACAAAATTAGATGGAAGAAATCCAAACGGGATGAGCTCCACTTCATTCCGATGTGTCTAGCTGTGTACTACAGTTCACATAGTTCACTAAAATACTATTTCCAATGTTAATATGACACTACAGCAATATTATCCTTACTCTGAAATAAATGCTCTTCTCCCCCTCCCCCCGCCCCCCAGAAACCTCACAGTAAAGGATTACAGGCCAAATTGTACCACCCATTCTCATACTGTGAAGCACTCTCTTTCTTTTCAAATACTGCTGCTGAAATCAGTAGCATTACTTGAAGAGAAGGTGAGCGGTCCAGTCAAGAGCAGTGATGTCAAGCCTTACGACAGCATGATCACATAGGCTGATGTTTTTGCTGAAATGGTTCATCACTGTTCCAGGAATCACAATATCTAAGGCGACTTCTGTTCTTCTATTAAAAACAACAATAAGAAGTAACGTTCTTATCAGAAGAAAAAAACTATTTATTAGTGGGCATTATCATATGCATGTTCAAAAGGATGGACTCTTATAATCCTTCATTAAGTTCTACTTTCTGAGGTGAAACCTGCAACAGCAAGAGGAAAGTTATTTCACAAATACCTCTATCTATCTATCTATCTATCTATCTACTACATGCCTGTGCACATTGTATGTCCCACAAAACCCTGCGACAGGTAGTTTCATATCCATGCAGTCTTCAACAGACGAGCTTACCTTCCACTGCTTTTCTATCAGGCTTGTTGCCTTTGCTCCCCACACAACGTGGAGACTGTTGAACTTCCTTTTACTTCACAGAATCCCAAGGCTGAGAGTCCTGAAAAAGACTCCAGCACCATGGAGTAGGAGTGTGTGAAGGGAGCGTGCTCATGAACAGCACACCTTTAACAGTTTCATTAACTGATATGTAAGTCTTTTTTTAATCTTCAGAACAGAAATTATTAATATAGATTACCCGTATTTATATTCCTACTGCAGTTCCTCCTAACAATCACAGTGCTTGGTAGGCTGACATAGCATGCTTCATGCATCAACCACTGCAGAAACATGTTACCACATACTGTGTTATACCTGGATGCTTCTGAAATGGCAAAACACTTGGTAAAGGTGTGGAGGGAACTCCTGGTAGTAGTTCAGCAGATGTCAGCAATGGAGATACCACTCAAGAAAGCCACTAATTTAGACTGAGCTCTGATGGAATGTGTGTTAATCTTGGAGGGTGGCTCCTTTTTGGTGTTTTCAAACAGGTTTCACTGGTGGTTATCCTGCTTGGCACTCCTGACTGTCAGCCCTCAGCTGCTGACACAAACAACTCTGGATATGAAAGACCTAGTCCTGTGTAGGTAAAAAGTCAAAGGCCTCTTAACAACAAAAGTCCAAAGATGCCTTTCCTCTATAAACTTCTTCCGTCAAGAAAGAATGAAAGTATGTCAGTCCTCTGGATAAGATGAAGACACCAAAACCATGTTCAGGAGATGCTTATGACAGGTGTGCAGGGACACATTTTCTTAAAGGAAGCCATCTGTATCCAAACAGGGTTTGGCTCTCACCTGCCTTCCTGGATGAAGTCATAACTAGGAAAAACACCTCCGAAGACTAGCTCGGGACACCTGGGTCTGAGGCATAAGCAAGTTACTTGATTCAGTCAGTGGACACCTGAAGATTATGTGCAGGAGTAATGGTTTAACCATCCCCCAGGGAACTTGCGCAGCTGGTGATACACGTAAATATTTATGTGTGTATATATACATACGCACACGTATGTACGATATAGCGAGAGAGCAGAAGAGTTGACAAGGAAAGATCCTCACCAGAACCAAAGACAGAAATGCACTCCTTTAGTACCAGCAAACAGTCCTGGATGGCTGTGAGTGGCAGTTGGTGGAGGCTGACCTGAAGACACCAGCCCGACATCCCAACTTATTTTGCTGGTTTCATGCATCTCCTGCTGCTCTTCGTACTGCTGACAAGAACTTTCCTACCAAAGAGCATGGATCTTCTAGTGACACGACCTCCCCAGCAGCTATGGCGTGAGATGGGACATACCAAAACTGACATAGCAGAGGGCTGCAAAGTCCCGCGTTCGCAGACAGTGCCAGGGTGCCGCAGAGGCTGGCTGCTGCCCAAGCAAAGGGTAGCCATGAGCTGAGTGTCGTAACACGGCTGGCAGCACAGGGGCCTCGCCAGCCAGGGCCCAACCCCACAGTGCGGCCAGACCTGAGACTTGTTCAGCCAAGAGAGTATATCGTCAGGTGAGTCCGTGGTGACGAGGCAGATCCGAGGTTCAGCTGGGACGTCAGTCCATAGGCTGGGATCAGGTTCAGCGAGAGTAACCCTGACTGAACACAGCCCACTGATCTCCAGGTGGGTCCACAGGCCTGAGGTTAAACTAGGAAGTCAGTCTGTGAGTTTGTGTCTGGATCCATGCCTCTAGTAACATACAGGCATGGCTGTAGCTGAGCTGAAGATCGGTACCTATACAAGCATAGCTCTGACATGGACTAAAAGCCCAGGGCTGAGCTGAACTGGAGCTCCTGTGCCCACAGGTGTGGGTAGACGCCCTAAGTGACACAGGTCATGGCCATTAAGGCCTATTAGTGCACACAGGGTCGTGACAGATTGAGAGAAAAACATAGTCCTGGGACATTTCATTGATAGACAAATATGTTTCTTTGCTACCACAGCTGCTTCAGCTATCCTGTCCTAAGCAGCAAGAGAGATTCTCTTGCTTACCATAAAATTATACAGAATGAGGGGACAGCAGCTGCCTTGGCTGTGGGATCAGGATTAAACCAATAGGGAGGAGCAGACCTTACAAATTAACTTGTGAGAAAAAAAATCATTGACATTCATAGAAAATAGGTCTGAGGAGACCATGAAAGGTCATCAAGACTATTCTGTTGGTCTGAAGGATCAACTTAAAACTATCCCTCACAGATACCTGATTTACCTGTTCTTGAACATGATGAGGACTTCAGAACTTCCCCAGGCAATGTGTCTCAGTGCCTCATTATCTAACACCAAAAATACAGTTAGAAACCTTCTGTTGCTATTTGCCCTGAACTGGTTTTGCAGTGGACATAGAAAAAGCTTTATTGTCTTCTCTTTTTAAATTCTTCTGTATTTGAAGACAGATGTATTTCCTCAGTTTCCTCTTCTTCAGATTAAACAAACTCTATTTATTCAACATTTTCTCACAAATCTTGTTTTCTAGGTTTCTGATCATTCTTTTGTTCTCCTCTGGAACCTGTCCAGTTGGTCGGAATCCTTCTCCAGCTGTGGTGCCCCAAACCAGAGAGAAGCCTTTTCCAGTGTCGCGAAGAATAAAAGAACCACTCTGTATGCTTTACAAATAATCCTCCATTCTATATATTCCAGTACAACAGTTACACCTTACGCTGCTCTCACGTGCAACTTGTGATCCACCTATCGTCTCCAGTTCAGAACTGTCGCTTACTCAGTTCTACCTCACCTGCATTTATGCAAAAGATTACTTCTGTATTAACACAGAAGTTAGCATTCATCTTTATTGTCAGTAGACGTCATTCTTTGAACTCAATTCTTAAACTAATTTCTTCAGATCATATTACTATCTTGTAGTATTCTTCCAGGTAGTATCACTAGCATTAAGTGCTAATTCCATCTCTTAAGTCATGAATTAAATATTGTACAGTCCCTGGAGAACATGCTTTAATGCACCCAGTCTGACAGTGAAGCATAATTAACTGTTTCTTGAGAACAGCTTTCCAACCAGTTATACATCCGTCTAACAGAAATTTAGTCTCATCTACATTTCCATATCACAAATGACTCATATGAAAGAAGGAAGATTAACACGGATCCAGACATGCCTGAAGGGTTTGTCTGGCCACAAGAGTGATAGTCACCTGGGCATGACTTCAGCTGAAGTGCAAGATCTCGTATTTATTGACTAACTTGAGAAGGAAGTATATTGGTGGACCCTGGAACTGCCTGACCAGCATTCTGTTATTCTTGCCTCTTCTCCTCAGAGTCAAGGAGCCCGACAGTTGCAAATGATATGCACGGGGAGGTCTGGTCCTTAGAAAGGCCCTTTAATCAGGCCTTTTAATCAGTCCAGGTCAGGAAACACAGATTCTCTGTTTCGTGTATGCACATTCTCATTGTTTCCAAAAATTGATGAGGACTTTCTGTGCTATGGAGAAATCCTGAATGTAAGGACTTTGCAGTGGAAAAGCCACTATAAAATATGTAGATATGAAGGCATTTCATATATATAAATAAGCAGGCATCCTTGAGAGAGATACATTAATCCCTGTTTTGATTAGGCAGGGCTACTGTGACTAAAGTCATCATACTTCACTTTTGCTTATGACTGAAGGCATTCAAAATGGTTTGCCACTCTCTGGTACCAGAAACCACCTCCTACAAACCAACACGATGTGCTGGGAAACCGACTGTATTGCTGCCTATCCCCTACCTTTCTCCCGTTGAAGCAGGCTACCGATAGAAGCGTTCCAGTAAAGAGATGGCAATAGCAGAGTAGCAGAGTAACACGCCGCCACGAAATGTTTTGATACACAGTATCCAAGACTGTATGTGAGTGGTGCTGTGTAATTAAAACTGGCTGAAATAGATTAGCTTATCCTTTAGCAAATGGACAGAATAAGATAAAAGAATGCAACGGATGCAACAAATTGGTACATTATCAGTAATGTCACCATCATCCTAAATGCACAGCGGGCTGCATCCAGCACACCTTGGGAAAGGTCACAGGTACGTGAAAGAGCTCATTCAGCTTCACCATGAAATCTCCTGGTGGGCAGGAGAATGGTCACCAGCTCATCACCTTGTGGTGATGCGGCAGTTACTGATAGCTGGACAAATGACAGGAAGATAAAGGACGCTGAAGATAAGATCTTTTTTCATGTATATGTGTTTGAAGCTCCTGTACCACATAAATCAAGACTGTTCTGTCCTTGCAGATATATCTGAGGCAATTGCAGAGGAGGAAACCACATGAAAAGTAATCTGGCCTTCTGGCATGCATGATATTTTCTGTCTATTTTTGGAGCTTGGAGAACAGGAAATAGGAATATTTACTGACATGTTGACGAGACTGAAGATGGCTTAATTTCTGAGTAGAGCCATTGTCACCAATACAATCTGTGAAGTATGTCCAGAAATCTAATAACGGTGCTATTATATCTTACAGTGAGACACAGAGAACAGTCAGTTTTTTAAAATACGTCCTGGAAAGATTTCTTATATAGTCCAAATAAAGAAGGGGTGGTGGCTCAACTTTCAGAGATTGAAACACCTTTCTACTGAGTCGCTGCAAGAGAATCAGCAGCTTTCATTGCTGATGGATCAGAGGGATGGTTAAGAGCTGACAGATATGGATGACTGTGATTCATTCTGTGTTTACAGCTGTTTCTACCAGCAGCTGGCAGGAAGGAGGCTGGTGCAATACAGAATCATAGAACATCTCGAGCTGGAACGGACCCATAAGGATCACTGAGTCCAAATCCTTGCTCCTCGCAGGACTGCCTAGAACTAAACCACATGACTAAGAGTGTCATCCAGACAGTCCTTGAACTCCGACAGGTTGGGGGCCCTGCCTACTTCCCTGAGGAGCCTGTTCCAGCGACTGACCACCCTCTCAGTGAAGAACCTTCTCCTTTTGTCCAATCTGAACTTCCCCTGATGCAACTTCATCCCATTTCAATATATTTATCAATGATCTGCATGCAGGCGTTGAATGCACCATTAGCAAGTGTGCTCATGATACCAAACTGGAAGGTGCTGTTGACTGTCTTGAGCGACAAGATGCTTTGCAGAGCGATCTTGCCAGATTGAAGCATTGGGCAATGATTAATGGGATAAAATTTAACAAGTCAAAATGCCGGATTCTGCACCTAGGATGGAGTAATGCCAGGCACAGGTACAAATGGGCAGAGGAGTGGCTGGAGATCAGCCCTGCAGCAAGGGACCTGCGGGTGCTGGTTGGCAGCGGGCTCAGCAGGAGCCAGCAGCGTGCCCTGGCAGCCCGGACTGCAAACGGCAGCCTGGGGTGCATCGAACACAGCACAGCCAGCCGGTCTGAAGAGGTGACCGTCCCGCTGTCTTCAGCGATGGTGTGGCCTCACCTGGAATACCTTGTGCAACTCTGGGCCCCACAATTTAACTGAATGCATCCAGAGGAGGGCAACAGAGCTGGTGGAAGGGCTGGAAGGCATGTCCTGTGAGGAGCGGCTAGAGAATTTCAGCTTGTCTAGTTTGGAGGAAAGGAGGCTGAGGGGCGACCTCATTGCTCTTGACAGCTTCCAGAGGAGAGGAAGTGGAGAGGGAGGTGCTGATCCCTTCTCCCTGGGATCCAGTTACATGATGTGTGGGAATGGTTTCAAGCTGTGATAGGGGAGGTTCAGACTGGACATTAGGAAGCGTTTCTTTACTGAGACACTGGAATGGGCTTCCTAGAGCGGAGGTCGATGCCCCAAGCCTGTCAGTGTTAAGAGGCATTTGGACAATGCCCTTGATCACACGCTTTAACTTTTGGTCAGCCCTGAATTGGTCAGGCAGTTGGACTAGATGGTCATTGTAGGTCCCTTCCAACTGAAATAGTCTGTTCCATTCCATTCCATTCCATTCTATTTCTTCGTGTCCTATTGCTGGTCACCAGAGAGAGGAGATCAGCAGCTCCCCTCCCACTGCCCCCCTTGAGTAAGGTGTAGACTGCGATGAGGTCGTCTCTCAGCCTTCTCTTCTCCAAGCTGAACAAACCAAGTGACCTCAGCCACTCCTTGTTAAGCCTTGCCCTCGAGACCTTTCACCATCTTTGTCGCCCTCCTCTGGACACACTCTAACAGTTTGACGTTCTTCTTGCACTGAGGCACCCAAAACTGCACACAGCACGCACCACTGCAGCGCAGAGTGGGACAGTCGCCTCCCTCAACTGGCTGGCGATGCTGTGCTTGATGCACCCCAGGACACAGTTGCCCCTTTGGGCTGCCGGGGCACACCGTTGACTCATACTCAACTTGCCATCAACCCAAACCCCCAGATCTCTTTCCATGGGGCTGCTACCCTGCCTCTTGTCCCTGAATTTGTACATATAACCAGGATTACCTCATCCCAGGTGGAGAATCTGGCACTTGCTCGTTAGATTTCATACAGTTGGTGATTGCCTAGCTCTCTAGTCTATCCAGATCTCTCTGTAAGGCCTCTTTACCCTCGAGGCAGTCCCAGTCCACAGTTTCTCCTGGTTAAGTGTTGTTGGCAAACTTACTTAATGTACATTCGATTCCTGCGTCTGGATCATTTACAAGAACATTAACGAGCACTGGCCCTAAAACTGTACTCTGTGGTTTTAAATGCAAAGAGGTGCTGTGAAGTTTAAAATTTTCCAGTTTTGAGTGATCAGGGTGCATGCGACTTGTGACTCTGCACATGGACACTCACACTGAGTAGAAATAATATTTATGGTGTGAACTGGATCTACACAGAAATAAAATTTGTTCTCTCATATCCTTTTTTAGACAGTAGTAGAAATGGCTCATAGCCGCATGTCTTGGGACATCTGGAAAAAGCAGGAGGTTTTTGACAATATTAGTATTACGTAAAATGAAGAAGAAATAATTTCTAATCCCTGCATCCCATGTGAATTTGTCTCTCATGTTAGAGAGACACATTTTCACTTTTATAATAAATTGCAACGTATCTGTGAATTTTAAAATTTAAATAATGGACTGGAAACCTGCAAAAATTGAAAATCTTTAGTTCACTGCTTTTCAAAGCCACATGAGCTTATACACAGCAAGAAAGCAGGTTGCTATTATAATACATGTAAGAACAATCCCGACTAGTAACAAGCTGAAAAATACTCCAGCACTGAGTCAATACATTTCTATTGTTTACCTTCCCACAGGTCAGTAACAAATGGAACAATGTCAGCTAACAAGACCAAGCAGAGTAATGAGATCATGTATGCCTCCTGCCTGACAGTAGTAAGTGCTATGGAAACTATTTTTCACCTTCCTGGAAAAAATAACATTTTTTTCTAGATTTTGATTTTACATTCCATTTAGAAGACTGATTTCAAAGGAAAAATTGCTATGAAATAGCAGTGCTTTGAAGTTAGCACTGAATAAGAGTTTGAGGGAAAGGCTGCCTTTGAATGCACATAAAATGTAAAATTGTAACAAGGTAAAATGTTAAATTGCAAATTTAGAAAGTTGGAGTATTTCCTAGAAAGCAGAAACTCCACTTAGGCAATTAAATAAACAAGCACACTTAATGCAATACTACAGCTAAGAGGACAAACACAGCCCTTGCACATATAGCACGAAAATCAGGTTGGTACACAAAGAGGGTATTTTCTCCTTAAATGTCTCAGCATAATATCAGTAGAATAACATGCACCCAGTTTAAAAAAAAAAAAAAAAGCAGGAAAAACTTAAGACTGAGAGAAGAAGAATGTTTTGAGACCTGGAAAAAACACCTTACAGTGAAGTAAGGTTTGTAGCAGGAAGTAATAGCTTTTATTTAATTAACAGCCCAATTCCCAGTGGGAGAACATTTTTCACAAAAGAACTTTGACCTTTCAGCCCACAACCTCAAAGAGACTACAAAATACCTTCAACAGCTGAGCCTGGGAACAAAAATCCAGAACTACTGTATTTAGTGGAAATCATGGACTCCGTAAAATACTGGCTTTATGGCACATTATAGTCTTCCACTGCAGCTGATCTCCAACTCCTTTAGCAGTATTCCATAGCTGACAATTTGTGCTCTTATTTTAGGTCAGTGGAATTCTTAGCACATTTATCTGCCCCCTTGGTCATAAGGAGAGTGATCATTAGGGCAACCACGTTTTTCTCCAAAATTGTCTGATTACCATATTAGGTTAAAATTAATAATTTATCCCAATCTGTACTTAGCTTGAAGCTTGCTGATTCTGTTCAGACCAAAAGAAGGATCAGCATGCTTGAAATTTTGTTTCTTCCAACTATATCAATGGCCTACTATTAATTTCCTGTTATTAATTCTACCTTCAAACCTTGTCTCATTTACATCCTACAGTATGCCAGTACTTTACAGCAGGGTCCAAATGTATTAGTTTATCTAAAAGGAGCTTAAGTAATGACTGGATGATAGGCAAATATGCAACCATATAGCAATATATAAATTTGATATTGATATTGAGCAAGCTGCTCAATCTAGTAGGCAAAGGTATTAAAAAAGATAACAGAGAAAGGCAAAAAGCTATCCAAATTCAGAAGAGAAAGGTTCACCATTTTAGCAGTGATGACAGTTGAATGTTGGTAAAACATGCCTGAAGGCTTCTCTGTCAAGTCTTTAAATCAAAATAGTTGGTAGCTCAAAAGAAAAACTGTAGGCACAGTGAGGAAATTATCATTTGGGACCCTCCAATCTAAATTACCCAGAAGTTCAGACAAGAATATAATGGTGCTTTGGGATCTTAAAACATAGGAATCTCTATACAAAGTTCTGTTTGTGATGTGTTTGGGGAACCCCAGGTACTACTGGTTAACCAAGACATTTTATGACAACTTTACTTAGGTTAGAAGAAGCAGTGCCATAGGGCTGAAGGATCGTCAGCAAACAAAGGTTCAACAATAACGCATTGTGTTTCAGTGAGGAGGTCCAAAGGAAGCTACAAGGACTGCTGGTAGAAGTGAAATCATTTAACGGTATGCACAGGAATGAGATCCACATATACCAACACTTCATCAAGATGTTAGAAAATAATATGAAAGACTTCTGAGAAATTAGACATCTAAGTGGGAGCTTTCTACAGGGTTCTAGAAAAGGTCATGAATGTCTGATTTTATTCTTTTCTGCTGGGCTGATCCAAATCCTATGGCTTTCCTGAAAGGACAGACATCATACCTCAAAAACATTACTTTTTTAGACGCTCAATTTGACCAGGGTCAGCTGCTGATGGGAGCAACTTGGTCAACACGGTAAGAGCCTGTGCATACAGACTCCAGCTGCTTAAAGTCTGTAAGACTAGTTCAGTATCTCCAAGAGTTAACAGAGTGGGGGACATAACGGAGGGCATGATGACATGCTCTCACTGATGTTTTGTTCTTAGAGAGTATTGTGCTGAATGCTGTACGTGCCCGTGTTCTGCTTGCAGCCATCTTTACAGCATGCTTCAGTTGTGCATAAGAAGTAGAGCAAATTACCATAATCAACTTCAAGGTAATGCAGGAATGGATGACTGTCTCCATTCTCTTACTTCAAGGAAAAAGTATAATTTTCTGATCATCTGGCACTGGAAGAGGATTTTCTGGACGCAGGTGAAATCAACAGAATGATGAACACATATGATGTAGAAGCAGGCAGACAGTGGGTGAGCAGAGCCCATGTGAAAAATGGGATAGGAAGGCTGGGAAGTTATCTTTGTACTTTTCTTCCCCCAGAACAACACCACCAAAAGAAAATAATGATGAACAGTAGAACAGACTACCTAAGAAGGAAGTGCAAAGAAAGGTCATTGTCTCTGGGGAAGAAAAAAAAATAGTGTCTTTTGCTGTGGAAAAAGCAGTTAAGGATGGCAACTGTCAGAAGAGGAGACAGTATAAAATCTAATTAAGAAAAAACACAGAACAACAAAAGTGACTAAAGAGGCAGTTAAGTAGAGGTACTGAAGATGTGGAATGCTTCAAGACACATAAAATCAACCTTTGAAAAGATGAAAAAGGCAAAGCTGCACATCTGATAGGAATACAGTAAGACGTAGAGATGAGTGGGGGACATGACTATTGCAGAAGTGTATAGAGGATTTCGTATACCTTTACTGTCATATAAATAGTCTCTCATGTACATAAAGTTCTAAGAGAATGCCATTATTTTTTCTGCAATTTACGGGCATTATTCCAGAGAGGAATGCATGCAGGGAGAGAAAGAACATTAGTCAAGCCAGTGAATACTGAAGGAGAAAAAGTAATCAGTTTAGAACCAAGAGAATTCTGAGAAACAAACTTGGAATGGTGAAGGAGAGGATAATATGTATTTTAAATCTAGAGAACAAAACTTTGTGTTACACAGCTGCCACATGTATCATTTATTAAATACTGAAATGCTAACATATTTAGGAGAATGCTAGAGCAACAGCTCTCAGAACTGTTGCTAGAATCTATGACATGCAGATAAATGGTTCAGTAAAATAAGAGAAGAAATGAGAGGCATAAGGAAAGAAAGTGAGATTGCATTATGTTCCTGGAACATCTTCCCATATGACAAGTGGGATATGAAAATGGTAGACAGTGGATAAACCAATTTAGGTAAGATATATAAAGGAAGTCTGGAAATTTTATAGCACAAATCCTACCAGAAGGAAGTGAGGAATGCTGCATGGTGGATATCTTCCTCTGAGTGAAACCTCTTTTTGATATGAGCTGATCAGTCGTTTTAGGAGAGCATCAGAGTAGTGATGGAGTGCTCACACTAAAGCAATGAAGTGCAGAGAGAATACAAGACAATCACTTTCTTTTTTTTCTTGATCACAATTTATTACCTTCTATACTTCTCCGAAAATGCCAAAAACACTGGCTATCAACAAGATGTACTTATTATGAACAAGGGGAATTGTCTTTCATAAAGAACATAGGCATTGATACATATTACAGACAGATGGAGTATCAGAAATCCACTGGCTCCATGATTGTATCATACTAACTATGTAACTACTTTGTTTTAATTAGAAGTTCTTATTAACCTAACGAATAAGAATTATTTTGTTCACATTCTATGTAGAAATAGTGATAATGACAAAAACATATGTATCTAATTTTGACATCAAATATGTTATACAACTGTAATAAGCATTTGATAGCAAAATGATATAAACTCTAGGTTTATGATTTTGTCTAACTTGTCTCATTTGCAAGGAGACCAGTCAAAGTGGTATAGGAGCTTTTTTCAAAGGGTACAAGACATATTTCATATGGAGTGATACACAGAATGATTCCTGTCAGTGGAGACTTTGGACTACATAACCAGCTCCAGAGCTCTTGGGACAAAATATACACACATACAGGTACAAGAGGTAAATGGCAGTGATAACTCACAATGCTGGTACAGTTGAATCTACTGAAGTTTCTAGATGTTTTAAAATTTATTTTGTTTAAATGCCACAAATACTTTAAAATATGTTACGGATTTTTACAGTATTATACAGTGTGATTACAGTATTAATACTAAACAGAATTATATTATTTGTTCTTTCATCTCATCTACATAAATTTTCATAGCCATCTTGCTTTGAAACACAGAATCACAGAATCACAGAATGGTAGGGGTTGGAAGGGAACTCTGTGGGTCATCTAGTCCAACCCTCCTGCCGAAGCAGGGTCACCTACAGCAGGCTGCACAGGACCTTGGAATGGTGAAGGAACAGTGCTTCTAGTTTTCTGGACAGTTATTAATTATCTCCCCGTTTCCAAAATTTATTCCTCTTTACAAACATTAATGATAATTTTTACCCAAATGAGCACTTCGCTTTAAAGTAACTGAAAACTAAGCAGCTACTTAACTGTGAAATCAGCTAGTGAGAAATTTTATGTTCACCATTTACATCATTAAAGGAGAGATTTTGAAATTATGTTTTTTCTGCATGGAAATGAATAGTTATAAAGCATTAGAGTCTCAAGCTGTATTAGAACTCATTTTTCAAGTACCTTTATTAATGATTTATGCCATGGAAATCTTCATTCTTGCCTCTGTGACCTTCTTCACAGAAGAAGAATTTCAAATTGTGGATGATTTTCTCCAGGTAACAGTTTGGATCTGTATGCTAACTTTCCTCCCTCAGAATATTTTTCTTTTTCATAGTTTGGTTCATTATACATTATTCCCAGGCTTATAATATTTTTATAAACAAATGCATATTGTAGAGAAGTACAGAGAAGATATTATTCCTTCTGAATACCTATTATCCTTAACAGCCCCCTTTTAATTACTTCAAAAATTTTTTACTTTCTTTAAGCTTTCTCAGAAAAGAACATTGTTAGAGAACAGCATGTTCATGAATATACTCAGTAATCTTTTTTTCCAGCATGGAGATGATTTAGTTGTTCACTAAGATCATAGGCTAGCTGAGGTTCCACGTATTATTACTTAATGAAGAGCACTTTAGGATCAAAATCTCAGCATCTTCTGTCTGCAGCTTTCAAAACTGCTTACGTTTTTGATGCTTTTGAACTTTATGGAAACTTACTGGAACTTACATTTCAAACCCATGCTGGCACTTTTGAAAACACGTTCCATGATCATGAAGTTAATGGGATTTAACCTGGCATATTAATTTTTCAATATAATTACAATCTTTTCTTCATAAGTAATCCAAGCAGGCAGAAGAAACATCCAGCTCGCTTAAAAGCAGGGAAGTTGAATTCTACCAGTAAGTCTGCCACTAATTCACTCAGTGACTTAGAATGGTTACTCAAGCTAGCAGTTTTAAAAGCCAAGAGCTAAACTAAGGTAGTAAAAAAAACATCAAGGAAATATTTGCATTGACTGTAGGAGGCTCTGAATCAGTTCGCAAATGGCTGATTAGAAAAATGTGCTGAATACTTGCACTAATTGCTTAAGTCAACAACAGATGGAGGAGTTGGCATCCGTGGACACAAGGCCACTCCTTTATATATCCAACTTTAGACATGTAAGCATGAAAATTTGAGCTCAAGCTTTGCGTCCCAGCTTTTCAATCAGTAAAATAAGTCTTAAGGAAACCCCATTCTCATATGTTATAGTGAAAATGCTAACCAATTATTCATACATCAGCTGTGTCACAGACAGCCACACATATGAACAACTGCCGAGCATGCCCTTTCAGCAAGTCTGCTCCGCTGGCAGTCCCAGCCCCCTCTTCCCTCTCCGCTTCAGATTTTCCACACCCAGCTGCCAGCACCGGGCTCCTTTTCTGATCAGCAACCACCTTCACTCCCAAACCAGCCCCTTCACACCTACCCAAGATCCCAGCCTCTTTACCCAGCAATCTCAAATTATATTGCTGTTCAGTCTTCTCCCCAAGCATCTCCTGCCTTCCCAACAGCCAAATTTTATGTCTTGTTCCATACCTGGGAACAGGAGGGTTGTGCTGATGAGAAAAAGGTCACCGGGATTTTCAGAGTAAGAAAACAATATATTTTATTTTTTGGAAAGAGAAGAACTACTTGGGGTGACAATTCCCTTCTCTCTCATATACACGTGGGCACACACAAATACACAAAAGTCCTGCAAAAGAAAATAATGTTTTGCCCCAGTGAATTCAAATAATACTAGAGAGATTATATCTGGAAAAGATATTGATAACTGAAACCATTCATCAAGAAAATTTGGGATTGGAAGATGTGGAAGCGGAGCTGGGCCTGCTTAGAAAGCGTTTGGACTATCTGTGAAAGTGAAATGTTAGGTAAGATGAATAGGTGCACTGCCAGTTCTGCCTGTGAGGTAGAGAAACATATGCAAAATCATCATAGAAAAACAGGTAGCTCCAGTGTTTGAATATTAGAAAGTAGCAAATGAATTAATATTTCCCAAGAACATGATTAAAGCTTTAGTGAGAATTTGAAAACAAACACCCAGCAGGAGTACTTAGAAGTGCAAATTGAGGACATACATATCACTAAAATATTCTGAGTATAGCAGCATTTTTTTCATTTAAGTTCTAGTTGCATCAAAACGTATTTAATGGTAATGAAATACTTCAAGTTTTTCTCTTCTTTTTCTTGTGTGTTATAGTACAACAAAACAAATGAGTTTCCTAGTGCTGCATTTGAGGGCTTTGAAGAAACTGGCATTTAGTGCCGACTAATAAAAAAGTAACTACATGTGCAGTACAGATAACAAGGTAAGTATTATGTTGCCTTAATACGTAAGAATCCATTTCTGACCATTTTCCACACTGACCATTTGCCTAATGAAATCAGCCTTCCTTCCCCTTAAAGTACTGCTTTGTACACCATGGTTGGATGAAAATAGCCTTTTCTCTGACTCAAACCACTCTCTCTCATTACCACCATGTTCAAGCACAGTGCAAAGCAAATTCCGTCATACAACCAGCCTGATGCGGAAATAAAAAAAAAAATCCCATATGATTATCTGAGTGAAAGGTTCCTCAACTGAACTTTGTGCAGCAGGCAAAATTGTATTGAACTCCTCATATGCTGAATTCAATGGGGATACTCAGCATGCCGTTTGCTTGCATGCACCCATTTAGGGCACTAAAAACAAGGCTCCAAGACATAAACAGGCTCAGAGGAAGCATTCCAGTACAAATTTTGCTCAAAATCTCACTAATGGTATGTGTGCAATTATTGGGAAATCCCTACACTAGGATGGAGGGGATACATTCCGACCTTCTGGGGCATCTGCAATCTGAAAGTAACAGCATTACAGCAATTTAATAGAGACTAATAAATTTCTTTGATACCAGTGTTGGTATCTGATAGTCCATGTGCAAAATCACACAGCATTTCTCAAGTGTTTTTAGTGGATGTACTGTCTTCTTAAATTTAAAATTAACAAACCTTCCCAGTCAGCTTTGAAAGATCATCTCCTCCCATTATCTGCATATCTTGCATAGACTGATCATTCTGAAAGAAGAAAGAAAAAACCTTGAAATTGGATATAACTGTATAACATAAAAGTATAAAGATGTTAACTTTGGATCTTTCAAAGTCTTGGTTACCAATATTTTCCAATGCTCGTTAGTATTGGTGTATGACAAAACCCTCCTGTCACTTGTTTCTGTGGCTTCTATCATCTCCTGGTTGGATTTCAGCTAACATCAAGCTCCAGGCTTTACCGAACTAGAAAAAGTTGCCTCTTTCTTTTTAAAATAAATAATGTTCCCTAGCTTATTATTTCTTAGTATCACAAGCGTTGAGTAATGTATTTGTCCCTTTCACAACAGGAAGCCAGGAGCATCTCAACACTTGACCAAACACCTGTAAGCACATTATTCGTTTGGAACAGTCTTTAGAAACACAGGCAAAGTGTGCTTACATCTGTCACGCACACACAGAACTCAGCTAATTTTGTAGAAATTCAGTCAGTATTTTTTTCAGGGGAAAAAAGTGTTGCAAAAATGATCACTTGTTATCAAGAACAGTTTCAGTGTGCCATACAGTTTCAAGAGTTTTGGTTTTGATTTTTTGAGTAACTCGAAGATAAAAATCCTTGAGGTCAATTCATTAAAACAAAATACTGTCAATCAGGTCAAACCAAATGCAACAGAACAGTATGCTTTGATTTCCCTATTAGAAAAGGGTTTTTTTGAAAAAAAAATCAATAAAACTTTTTTTTGATATATCTGTTTTACAGGCATTTCTAGTTGAAATTCATTCTGACAGAAAATTCTCAACTAGCTCTAGTTCAATCTCATTATCAGCAGCACACAAAGTTAAGATCACATAAGGGAGACATACGGAAGCCCTACTTTTAAGGGAAGACAAAAGAGGCCTTAAAGAAGGTAGCAAGTTAGAAAATATACAGCCATGGCCAGGCTATATGGACTTTCCAGAGAAAGCAAGAGCAAAACTAAATAAAGTTAATGTGAGTTTTTTGCAAAATTGGTGCACGTGCTAATCTAATCTCCCTACCCAAAGGAAAATAGTGTTAGTACAATTTTAATAATAGCTGCAGTATCACAACGTGACACTGTAGTTTACTAGTAACATCAGGAAACTTTATCATTGCAAACAACTGCTAAAAATGCAGTTGTTGCTTTTATTTCATAATTCCAGTGCTCTGAAGTAAAATATTTTTCCACGAATAAATAATGGAACAGCATGACTTGCAAGGTAGGTGAGGATTTCCTGGACTAAGGGGTTTATAGCTCTTCTTCTTCCCCTCAGAAAGCAGCCCCAGCAGAGGCAGCACGCAGGTGCCTGCCCTGTGGTGCAGTGACAGCCACATCTGCCCACGTTCACAGCCTGGGTGGCACAGGTCCGGGGACTTCCAAGGAACCTTTGCAGCCACTGGATCACAAGCGATCTGGCAACCCCAGGAACTATTTTGTGGTTCCCATGGGAATGGGGATTATCTAAATTAACACAGCCTTCCTGAGTAACCGTAAGTGAAGGTTGCAGAATTGCCCAGATGCAAATTCTCGAGGTTTGCATACTGCAGACCCACCAAAAGGCTCCTCGTTTACTCAGACTCCACTCCCCAAAACCCTCTCATACCACAGCTTTGTAGAAGGTCCTTCGCAGTCATTGCCTTAAAGACAGATTTTAGACCTGACTTCACTTTTTCTGCACCAGATCTAGGAGGTTTAGATCCTTTTCATGCTGCTCTCGTTCGTTTCCTGGGCAACAGAGCTACAACAGGAATGAAGGTTACATCCCGTATGTTTTCTGATAGAAGTTTCAACATTTCTCTTCTTTGTGTAAAGAAAAACAGAAAGAAAAAAACCCAAACCAAGCAACTGATTCCTCAGAAGATTATTTTAAAACTAAATATAAAGTGGAGATGGAGAAGATTTTAAGTTCAGGCTTAAAAGCACAGCCTTTTGTTGTAGAGCAAGACAGGTCACTCTTCAAAACTCTGGGACATATTCAGGTCAAGGCTATTACAAGATTATGAAAAGCAGATCGTTTCTAATATCTATCACGGCATGTGTAACCAAGGCAGTGACAAAATATTTTTTCATTTCCACATGAGGAAGACCGGAATTTCAGTAATAACCAACACACAGGAATTACTACAGGGGCAGTTTGCCCTGAGTTGCTAGTTGAAAAAGAGGGAAAAAAGATAACAGTGAGGTGCAAAGATTAATGAATTTGTTTTTTTTTAACTGAAAAAATAAAATCTCTTTCAGCAGTCTTCACAGCAGCACTGTTTCCTTTGCATTTGGTATTTCTGGCTCCAACTGAAAGGAAGATGCTGAAATAGCATCTCCACTGCTGGCAAGCAGTTAAGCAAACACAAAAGCCATTGAGAACCCGGGAATCTGAGCATCCCATCAACCTGCATATTCACACACTGGCTGTTGTGACACAACTGCACACAATTATGAAAATCCTCCTGTTCTGACTGGAGAAGGTGAGGATTCACTCTGACTAAAAACCATATAGAAAAATGCAGCTCAGAATCCATCAGCCAAGGTGCTTTCAAGAGATTTAAAGAAATTACTTGCATCACACAGTAGAGCAATTCTATTGCAAAAAAAAAATTCAGATCATTTATCTTAATGCCATTTATAACTATCTCTATATTCATCAATTAACTCATATTGTAAAATACATACCTGCCAAACAGCAAGACTCAATACCACAATGTCACATTACCATAATAATGTTCGTATAGATAACGTGCACACTACAGTTGCCATAGGAACGTCTCAAAGCTTTTTTCCAAGTTCTTAGTTTATAATCTCAAAATAACACTGCAGTAAATGTTAAGTATAAAGTACAATAAATGTCAGGAAAAAAAAATCTGTTTCATTCAGTACCAATTACTGTCAGCTCAGAACTGTTTGTTTAATTTTTATGGTCTCAAGTCATTCAGAGCTTCTTTTTTCCCTTGGGAGTTGCTCCATACCTTAATAAAACTGATACAATTGAGTCTCTAGGACTTCTTATAAATGCAGAGACATGAATTAAACGTTCATTTTCCATCTCCCAAAATTCCTCAATACTTGCTTTCTAACATACCTAAACCCTATCAACACAATTTTTGCTGTTCTGTGTTTGACACTAAATATAATGTCCCAGATAGAGACATATCAAAATCACACTACGTTTTACTTAATGCAGCACAAAATATATTGAAGCTGTTTCTAATATGACATGATGCATTTTGTCACATCCCTACACCTCATCCCAAGCTACATTTAATACTGCATTTCTGATTTTTTTTTCTGTGTTTAATCAATCTGCATTTTCCAGAATAAATCTGAGTTTCTTTGTTTTTATTTGCTGTGTTGTATTTTTTTACCTGTTCATCTTTGGTTTATGATTTTATTTCAGTCAGACCTTGTCAATATACATCTTCAGATCCTACGAACACTTGGTGAATGAAAGCAAGAATGTTGCTATTTCCACCTCCGCTTTTCACAGCATGCAAGATAAAACTTTGACTTTCTATGTTGATTGGAAGTATAGATATTTAAATTCCATCTATACTAAGTCATGTCTTTTGAACTGGGTGAGGCACAGAATTATTACATGTCTTTGACATCTCCCGAGATCAACACTTGGACGTAGTTCAAGTTACAAGTGAAATGAGTTGGGTGGTCTCAGGAAAATTTATTATAAACAGCATTGCTCATCTGAAAATTGCACCAAACTATGAACATCTGTTACTCTTCTAAAGAAGCAGAATCTGGAGTACATTAACACTGGGCTCATTGAAACAAAGATTCTTGAATCATGGCAAAAAAGTAGCTCTAACATAAGAGTTTAAATGTATAACTAAACTATGAAATATGCACACCGGGTCATTATCACACATCTTGCTACCATAGTCTGCACAATTCATGTGGAATTTCTTGGAAAAAATGTGATTACCTTTTTCTCCCAAATTCATCAGGAAAACTCTTAACAAAGAAGGATGTGACCATCAAGCCTGTTCTACTTTGCTTTCTGTCACTTGGGTGATACAGGAGATCTGCCAACCTGAGGATTCCCATGAGGACAGCGTGCTCACTCTGCACCACCATCCCATCTCCTACAACTGTGTTTTCCAGGAAGGTTTTGATCAAAAATAAGTCATTTACAGACCATTACTTTCAGTTGTCCCTTGCAACCTCAAGCTGTTGAATACAGAGCATCTCTAAGGCTTCCCTTATCCTTCCCTAATGGCTAAGTGAAACGGATAGACAGAATTACTGCAAGAGCCAAGCACCATTTCACCAACAGGTTTGGTGCGACATGTCTACTAAAGCAGAGTAGAGTTCAGTTTCTACATGCACTTTGGCCTCACCTTTTTATTTTCCATTAAGACTGTCATTAACTGCTTGTGATCTATGCTGCTTCTGTTCTCGCAGTGACCCATGACCTTGAAATGTCTTCATTAAAGATAGGATTACTTGGTTCCTAATTTCGGTATCTGAAAGCTAAGACATCTAAATCCATGCATCCTGGGCTCCCTTCATAGTCAATGGAGAAAACAAGATAGATCACATAAATCATCTATTTCACCATGAGGGAAATCTACAGCAAATAACTTACACTTAGACATCTAACTGTGAGAAATCTGAAGTTAGGTGAGATGAATCCCAGCTTAAGAGACGAGATCAATATTTTCTTCCTAAAAACTTCACTGAGGACTCAGAAGGAAATTATCGGTCGCATTTACCACAGGCACATGAGAAGAAATGATCTTGAGTATTATCCATTAGTAACATCCTGAACTATCCACTCAGGCTCTGTCTCACACAAACATTTAACACAATCCTCCTTGATACCACTCCATGTTAATTTGCTTGCATGTTTACTCCAAGGTTTAATTTTAATCTAGGTGAAATATATTTGAGGACAGCTTTCAAAAGACACAACCAATCTAATATTTCTACCAACTTATGTCACAAAAAAATATTAGCAACCAATCTTTGCAGACTTTTAATGAAAACATTACACTGGATGATTAACAGGGCTCTACACCCTGAACTTGGAGTAGAAATATAAATTTACCTATAGGGTTTACCAACTGAAAAATGACAACAATTGGATTTCATGTTTGTTGGGTTCATGATCATTAAGAATAGAGTCCCAATGAACCTCAGTAAAACAATAACTTGAATTTGATACTGGAGGAAAGACCCAGCAACTGGGTAGGCTACACTAACAGTAACTTTGAAGGTGATCTGATGGCACTGAGGGAACAAGGTGGATGGCATTAAAGTCAAAGGGAGGTGACATTACCAAGGTAATGAATGATGACGATTTGAACAAAATTCTTGGTAGTTCATATAGTAAAGAAAAGCTGAGACTTTGAAACATCACATAGACATAATTGACATACGAAATAGATATACGGTTTCAGAGACATGGCTACAATATACTGCTGCAATGATAATTGAAAATGACAAAAAATCAAGCACAACTGTATACTCTGGCTTACAAACTAACACATATTACAGATACATTTTGCAGTTAAGAAAAAATATAATGCTCAGATGAAAACAGATCAGATATGACAAGAAATGACTTTCCAGTTAATATCTTCCAAAAATGAAACCACATAAGCAATGTCTTTCACACAGCTTTGAAATACAAAATTATTACTTCTATGTGACTTAGCTGCAGCAAACTGATCCATAACGTAACCAAGCTTTCTGCACTTAAAAAATAGCATTGCAGAAATTAATTGCAGGTATTGGCAGAGTTTAGATAGATGTATCTGCAATTATAAAGACTTCTGTTTTGAAATTACACACTGTTCAATAATTATAATATCTTTTGCTACATGACCATGCTGTACTATCTCAGCCATGAACCTAATAATTAAAATGAAAATTTTGATGTTGCAGTTTGGATGCTGACACCCTAGTATGAAACTTAATTGCTTTGCAGTCTGCCTCCTGAGAAGTGCTTCAATGTATGAATATGTTGGTCGTAGAAGTGTCAGTATGGCATCTACATCATCCGTTAACCTATTTTGACTATTAGGTAAAGTCAAACTGAGATATAAAGTATAGGTTATGAAATTATCCTCCGTATATCAGCAGAAGTAAGAATAACATCAGTGGAGTGGTAATACATATGATCCTGTATTTACAAGCAACATACACTTGAAGTGATATCATTTTGGGATATTTCTCTAAAGAACAACAGCTAAGAAAAAGGACCTCATGAGTGTAGGTCAGAACATGGACTGTCATGGTTTTCATACCAGGCAACTAGAAGGACTATCTCGACTTAAGTAGCAACATTCAGAGGACAACCAGTAAGTACTGTTAAGATGGAGACTTGTGCAAATGAGTGGGAATGATACGGATCACTTCCCAGTAAAGACTGAAAAGCATGCCTTCCCTTCCCCAGAATCAAATGTATACCAAAGGGCAGGCTGCAACCTCCGCAGCACACCCGTACTGAAAACAATCAAGTGCCAGGTCACTGCTATATTTGTAGGAGGTGCTTTGAATACTTTTCAAACACACCAACAATGCTGAACCAGCTGAAAATCAAATACAGTAAACTGGCATACACCCACTGTCAGAACATCACCTGTCCCACTGGGACAGTAAAGGCACATTTGCACCGAAGCACTGACAGTTTCGTGTATCTCTGTCAGCTTTGAAGTTGCAGCTATGATGCCTTCCTGAGTTGCTTAGGAACCACATCACTGACTATCATGGGCTGAGATCTGTCCTATTGCTATCGCCAGCATAACTTGAGATAGTAAATTTTAAACTGGTATAGGTATACCTATCTGAGCTCCAGTTACTACAGCGTAAGACGTGTTTTACATCTCTATGGTTAGATCTACAGTATAACTGAAGATTTAGCGTATTTTTCACTCTTTTTCTTCCTTCTTGTTATTCCTTAACAAAAAACTCCATCGCACAGGTTTGGAAGTACTTCAAATTCAGGCTAGTCTATCCAGTTCCAGGGAAGGCCAGAGTTCTGCAATGAGGAAGCTGGCTTTGGACAGCCAAATGCAAACAACGAACTTACTGACAGCCAGGTACTCCTTATCAGCTGACCTGTTGTAACGCATGTGTATGTTTCCACCCTGCTGTAAAAGCAAGGCAGATCATTCAGCTTAAACAACTCTCAGGGCAACAGTCAGTTATTAAACTTAATAAATTTGATGGTTTTCAATCATCTGTTCACATATTCAGTTACTTCTTGTGTACCAGGACTCCTACATGCCTTCTCTGTATTTAATCCAAAGAAGGTAAAATATCTTGAAACAAGATACTAGAAAATTCGTCTCCTGCAGGAGTTGCTTCCATGGAGATTCTCCGGTATCTAATGAAGCATAAACTGCCATTGAAGCTTTTCCCTTCCCGGTCGAGGCATTTGGAATTGATCTCTCTTGTGTGTACTCTCAGGCATCAACAAAGTTGAACTCACATACAATGTTAATGCAATTAACACAGGTTAATACAGATTATACCTGTAACTAAGAACATATTTGCTAGGGGCAAATATTAAAAGTTGCAAATTCTTTACACTCTTTTATTTTGCTGGAAGCATGTGTTCAACACTATATTTTCACCTATAAATAAAGAATAAAGATATTTCACATATTTTCAAATAAAGAAAATTTTCTAAAAACATGACTGCATAAATGATCTAGCCCTGTAGTGTTACTGCAGGTAAAACTTCTCTTAAAATCTCTAAACAGAGATATTATTTCAGTTATATTGGCATAAACGTGAAGTAACTTTACTGGAAAAGGGCCAAACTGTTGTAAATTGCAGCAGAATTTTGACCAGTTTACTTACCTAATAAGGATTATAGAATATAAATTATTTAATGTTTTCCATTCTGGTTTTGCAATTAAGTTTTATGTATTTGATTGTTATTGGTTCAATGGGTTGTAAGTAAGATTGCAGCACGACATATAACCATATGGCACAAACAGCACCTGTACACTTAAAAGGATCATCAAGAATGGAAATCCAGAACATGTGATACCAAATGTTTTGAATCATATATAAACCAGAAACACAATATATCCTCAAAATTCAGGTTAGTTTCCACGGAGTGTAGTCTGAGGTTTCCTTGTACTATAACATCTTTATTCTGTAAAATAACATTTAAAACACAGAAATAAAATCTGCATCTATTCCAGGACAAGTAAAGGTACTAACAGTTTCATAGGGCTGTTCAGTCCTGGGAGGTGAGGTTCATACGATGTCTCCAGAGATGGGAGGCAAATAAAATCTAAAACGTACAGGCAAACAAACAATTTAGGAAGCGTACGCTCCAGAACTGCCATAATCCTACTGAGGCATTCATTTTGGACTGCCAGAAGGTATTACTAAGGGTGTCCACTTTTTGTGATAATAAAGTAATAAAATCCCACACTCTTGGAATAGGAGACTTGGACTTCTTTTCTTCCTCATCTCTCAGAAGATCACCATAAGCTAAAGAGTGCAGGGAAAATCTTCCTCCTGTAACTATGCTATGGTAACACAAAAATTGTAAAGGACATCAAGCATGCTATGGCCGACTATACTGGACTCAGCTAGGAAAAGGTCAGTTCGGGTTCAAGTCCATGTTAACTGGAGTATCTGTCTTTTACCCAATTACTGTTTAGCAGTAAATGCATAAACATTAGAGCAGCAGAACTGGAAGTCATGTTTCCCAGCATCGACAGAGGGTCTCAGCATGCCAGTTGGGACCCTACTAGATCCATATGCACCATCTTACCCCTTGTCTTAAATTGTGTGGTAAAGTAACGAACAGAAGTAAATTAACATCATGAAAAATTGCATAGTGAATTTGTAGCTCCATACTAAAAACCCTGCCCCTTGGGGAGTTCTGAAAGCACAAGAGAAAACAGCTTTCTCTAGACTAACACCAAGTACTAACCTTCTGACTGACCCTGACTATCAGCAGTTCCTAGAATTTGGTGGAAGATAGGAGAAGAATCTTCAAATTTGTCAAATAGCTGCAGGCTGAGAAAATAGATAACAGATAAGTGTAAGCAAATTCACGAAAGATGAGACTGATAAAAACCTCAAATGCTTAGTCCCTCCCAGCAATCTGGAGTCTCACATATCACTGACTCTTACAACTCCGCTGTGCTCTCTTTCATACCACTATGTTTAGTCCCTTCGCTAGTGACAACCTGGAAACTTTTGACAACACACACTTCCTTTGTGAGTTTCCTTGCATGGTTATCATATTGTATCCCTCCTCTATTTAAATATTCTAACTTCTGTCTATCAAATGAGGAGGGAAAAGAATTTTGTCACACAGATAAGCACTGCAATAATATAGTACTTCTTGTTACTGCTATATTCCTTTAAAGTAACCTTTTTGGTTTATGCCTTACAGCATGTCGCACTGCATGAACATTGCACATGCTATGATCTGTTTTAAGAAACAGCATTTAAGAGATGCCAGTAAAAGAGACTCATAGAATTCCTTGGGAAAATTAGAACCCTCCAGCTTCTTTTAATTAATTTTTCCCCGTTTCAGATCTTAATATAAAAACCCACACACTAAATAGCATTATTAACATCCAAATAAGTAATCAAGGTGATATTTTTCCAATGCATAAATATGTCACGATACTTGCAAACTCATCAGATCTTATTTGTGCAACAGGATTAGCAACCATTATTTTCTGGACCTTTCTTATACGTAAGAGCCTATCTCCCTGTCACTGTAAAAATCTGTGAAGCAGACTGAAAATACAGACTATAGTCTCTCCTAGCAATGATATGTAGTATTGCTGCAAATGTCATAATTTAGCAGTAGCTTGCTGTATTTTTGGCAGAATATGAAACAAAATATTTTACTAAGACTAAACTTCACTTTTTTAGGCATTGTAACAAACCGCTGCTTTACAACAAATAATGTATCCAGGGGAACTTTAGAATCTAACTCTTTGAAAAGATGACCTCTTGAATGCTTTTAATGAAATCCCTTGATGCTTTGAATCTGTTCTAAAACTGACCAATTTTAAAAACATCTACAGTCTTAAATGTTAAGATATTCCAGAAGCCTGGGTTGCTTAAAAACACCAAAGATTTAAGCTCACAAAAAAAAAAAAAAAAAAAA
>Ga0065711_1027174_pt1 | contig 53121 bp, 25 predicted proteins | sample Hoacrofraction12_FD_59098 | JGI IMG/M metagenome (GOLD analysis project Ga0065711, IMG submission 59098) | Hoatzin crop microbial communities from Cojedes, Venezuela - Epithelial fraction 12 v2 (version 2) | ecosystem: Host-associated > Birds > Digestive system > Esophagus > Crop | place... | reverse complement strand
TCTCTTACCTCCGGGGCCTGGGATTCCTGAGGGCCAGTCTTAGCACTGAAGACTGAAGCAAAGAAGGCATTCAGTAGCTCTGCCTTCTCCGCATCCTCCGTCACCAGGACACCCGCCTCATTCAGCAGCGACTCCACGTTGTCCCTAGCCTTCCTTTTGCTGCTGATGTAGTTGAAGAAGCCCTTCTTGTTGTTTTTGACATCTCAATAGAATTTTGACATTGCTTTCTCAATAGAAGGCAATAGCACTTTAAGGTATCAGACTGCAACGTAGGATTTTTAATCAACTTTAGGATGAGAAGTGGAGTCAACAGTGAGGACTGGTATTCCGTGGCATAGGCTGGATAATAGTAGATTAGGAACTTGTTTAAAATAATTTGCCCATTCTCTTCATTTCTCCAAGAGGTTTAATTGAAAGGAATTTTTTCCTGGCAGTCTGGGTCAGCAGATAAACCAGGACGATATGATAGCTGGTTGGTGGCCTGTGAGAAATACATGGCAAATAAAATTAAAAAGTGTTGTTTAATTTGTGCAAGGAAAGATCTTTTAAATCTTTGACTTGGGAAAAAGGTTGTTCTGCTTTTGAACATTATTTAGATGCTAGGAGCTCTGTCTTTGCCAAAGATAGCTACTGCATTCAACATACATCTAATCACTGCAGTTTTCACTTAGTTGTGTTGTGGTTCTTGGCATTTTTAAAGTCCAAAGTTGTTTTCCTTTTGCTAAACAGTGAGTCCAAACATCCTTTATGTGGGAACATTGTTTAAGCAAAACAAACATTTTGTGCATGCTAATAATTCAGTAAACAGTTTCCCCTTACCTTTAAGGACCTGTTGTAAAACACTTCAATGATTTATTGAGGACAAAATCAAGATATTGCAGGTCATTTTGTAAGCCCCAAGATAAGAAGTAGCATTTAAGGAGTGCTCACCGTCAGTCCAGTGAGAGTTCAGAAGTCTTTGTCATCTTCCCATTACAAAAAGTCTGTTTCCATTGTCTTATAACTTCTGCCAAAATAATTACTCTGAACTGCTAAATATTAGCAGAAGGCGGTCTTAACCCAGAATCAGTCACTTGAAATTCTGTTTGAATAACCTTGGTTAGGTTGACTTTCGGGCAGAGGATGTGGAACTACTTCCAGATTTAATAACACGTATGGTTTGTTAAATTTCAAAATAGCTTTGAATATGCATTTTGCGCACTTGGCAAGCACATACATTCCGGGAGGAGAGGAAGGCAAGGCATCAGTCTAATCACAGAAATGCTATGCTTTGAATGATAACTTTGCATTTGCAACAATTGTTATTTTCCAGGGTTTTTCCTTTCAGTCTGAAAAATTCTGTTCGTTTCTTTGTGCACCGCTTAGGAAACAGAATGATTCATATTATTTTGTTTTAATAAACATACAAGCCTTTAGGAAGTCAGTATATTGCTGGCAGCAGGTGCCTCTTCATTTTGCCTTGGCAATGACCTGGGAGTTAACAGCTGGATCTAGTGCTCACTAACATTACTGGAGGGATTTCTACTGACTTCAGTGGACTTTTGTTCAGCCTTGGAGTGTCTTTGACATTTGGCACTGAGGACAAGGCACTAATGAAACAGTCCAGACCAAACATGTAGACACTCCAGTTAAGGTGCGGTTAAGAGGAAAGCGATGTAGTCTTTTTATGTTTGTGCCTGTGGGACGGCTTGTCCTTTTTTTAAAGGCAACTTGACATTAACATTTAAGAAGCAAAACATAACTGGGAGAATACAGATTCCTGCAAGCCTGTCTCTGTCATAAGTGTAACTTTTGTTTACAGACAGTGGATTCCTCAGGCCAGTGCAAGGCATTTGTGTTTGACCAGTTTCTGAAGTTCACATGGAAAATCAGCCATGCTTAGACCTTTTACTTTAGCTTACTCTCAGGGCTCATATTTTTTGTGCAAGAAATTTGATCTGCATGCTTGTCACTCACACAATCTTTTGCTTCCTTTAACATATTTTCTTTGTTGCATACATGATCCTTTTAGACGATATCTACCATGTCAAACACTGCCTGGTGCAGAAGCTGGACAATTCCAGAAACTTCACCAACACTAATAACTGTCCTCACAAAAACTTGTCTCCAACAGATGAAGATATGATTTGCCTACAGACAAAGGAATGTAGGACACCAGCATAGATGACAGTATATGGATGATACCACTTACAGGCTATTTTGTTGCCAAAAAAATCCGAAGCTCCTAATTAAGTTTTTTTCCTCATAGGAGACAGTCGCTGAAATATCCAGTAATTAATGCTGTGATCATACATGCTTCTCACTTCTAGGCAGGAAGGGCAGTGACTCCTTACCAGTTTGGAAACTGCTACAGCAAAGATGAGTGCAAATTTATAGCATCTTTGAGCTTCCCTAGAAGCTCTTCTATTATTTGAGACAATCATATCATTATTCTGCAAACAAAAAGGAAATGCTGGCCAACTGGAAGTACAAAGTAAGCCTTCATACATTTTGAGAAAAGAATAGAGGCTTTCAGATAAATTGCTTTTCCTTGCTGGGTCCTCTTTTGCTGTAGTGAATTATGAGTGGCATATACAAGAAAAGGAAAGCCAATAAGAAAAGTTTACAGGCAACACTAAGGAAGCATCTTAATTCCTCTGGGCATTTTAGCATATTGTTGTACACCACTAAACATTTGCTTTCCAAGTGATCTCACCAGGGTACCAACAATGTAAATGTCTTCAATGGATGCTTGTTCAGGCCCAATAATTACAGTTTAAAGAACAGTTGGATGTGCACTGTCTCAGTTAAAATTAAGACACACATTTTGTTTCCACAAGAGATTTGACTGTGTTTTTTTCTCTACTGAGGAATGTATAATACAGAGTCCTGACGAACAACAGGAACCTGTGATCAGGACATAAGTTTTAGAGTTGCTAATATGGCCAAACAACAGAAGAGTGTCTTTTGACGTCACAAAGGTCACAAGGCAGCAAAAAATGACACGCAAACTTAATGAATGGCCAAAAGATGTGAGCCTACTGAAAATAACATTCCCATCAAATAAATTTATTTCTTACTCTCAGGGAAGTTAGAGTAAGTTAATTGTGTATGCAGTTCTTTATGATTTAGACATGCCTTTGCTATAGGGAATGAGAGCAGAAATAGTAGAACAAGATATTCACTTGAACTGCTGCTTCCTACAAAATAAAATGGACCGCAAAAGGAGCAGCTCAATAGAAAACTCTCCGTGCTCAGAGGTAGCTTTGGTTAATGAATGAACTCTATATCCATCAGTCTTCTTGGTGAAAGCAAGGATATAGAGTCAGGGTAGGTTACACTACACCTGTATGTGTTAGGTGCTTAGTCTACTGACTAAGGTCTCTCTGTAGTCCAAGGAGAGAGGCAAAGAGAGGAAAGAGCATCTCCACAGGGCGACTCATTCCATGCATTTTACATACGCTCTTCACATGCACAGAATCACCTTCTGGTGCTCTCTGTCTCTTACATTCACAGCTAGCTTGGAAGACACCTTGCTCTTGGATGGCTAATTTGAGGTGTACTCAATTTCATCTTCACAGTAAAACTGAGGCACCTCCTCTGAAGTGACTGGGTTTTGCCACTTGTTTCAGTAATTCTGAGGTCTAACTCAGCCCCATGGTGAGGGTACATGAAAGGACCCACCCAGCGCACCACTCAGATGGGGCCAGGAGGCCCAGGTGTCAGAAAGCCCTGATGGCAACAGCGTGGTCTTGCTGTGCCCTGTCTGACTCTGAACGTGATGGAAATAAATTGCAACAAGGCGGTGTTGTGGCGTTTCTTGGTTCCTTCTGTTACCGCTGCTCAGCGGACTGCTGCTGATCTCTTTGCCTAGATCCTGCTGTTCTGCTCACCACATATGGAGTAGAGTAGAGGCGGAGGAGGGAAGATGGCTCTGCTTGGTCCTACTCCTGAGCTGAAGCAGTCCCAAGCTGATCTCCTGCCCTCTGTGCCTTAGGGCCCACCACGGCTCTGCCTGTGTAGGTAATGTTCATGAATTTTGCATTCCCCAAAATGAAGCTTTACCACACTGCATTCCAGACTGACTTTGTGACGGGAAAACACAGCCCAGTAAACGTCACCAGGATTCAGATGTCTCAGTCCTATGTATTCAGAAGCTTTTAACTATTGAGAAAATGTCATTCCTATTTTTTACAAAATAACCCTGTGTAAAGGTTTCTTTGGTATTTAAGGTAGAGGTATGTTGGGAGGAGAGGGAGATCATACAGTAAGTTCTCCTTTTTTGCCTTTTTCTACTTTATGACAAGTGCCCCCAGTACCAACCCTGTATTCTGTGCAATACAGGTATCATATAGATGCAAGTTTACTAAGTGTTAACATTTAGTCACTACTAATCATCCATCATAAATGATACTGAATATAGTAAATTCAGTGGACAGGCAAACACAAAAAAAAGGAGAGAAACAACCCAAACATATAACCAAGGTAAGATGTGATACAACTTAAAAGGCTGTAAAATATTCTTGGATATAATACTTTATGCCACAAGTTTCTGGGTATATTACTGATAAGCTATCTATTGCTTAAAGTTATTAAGACCATAAGCATGGAATTCCTTTTTTTTCAAGATGATATTATGAAATGATTAACACTTCTGATTTTTTTTTTTTCCGGAACAGTTGATGAAGATCATTTGGAGACTGGTTGCTGGGAATTTTGCTGCAGTAAACCACCTCACAGAGACAAATATATGCTCTGAATTGTTTACATCTTGAATCAGTCACATTAGAGAACTTGTATATTGAAAAGAACTCCTTAAGAGGCAGAAATACTGCTAATTGAACATGCATTTCCTTGATTATTTTCTGTGAAGGCCTATTGTAGGTCAGGTTGTTGTCATCTACATTAGCTACTCTGATAGTCATTTGCAGAGGCAGAACCCAAAGAAATGTGATGGGTCCTCCAAAAACCACCAAATTGTACTGGCAGTTTCTTCCATTGGAAATGATTGACCACATATACAAAGAGAACATTTAAAAAAAAATAGTCAGAAACCTGTGAACTATATTAACTTTATTTTCATTGGGCTAAAGTTGGCAATGACATTATTGTCCTAACCAGGATGAAGAGAAGAATTTTTATATGTTGTTACTTCGGAGATTTTTTTGTAATCTCCTTCCATATTTCTATTAGTCTTGATTCCTGCTGTCACTGATACTGATTTAAGGACTCAAGGGCTTGAGCTCTTTCTTACTTCCAGTTCCTTCCTGAAGATTTTTGCAACAAAACCCAGTGCTACAGTCTTTTACAGTTGCCAAAATCTCTGCACAACCTTAAGAGTATGTAAGACCATCTCCTAGGCAACAGGCACCAGTTTGGAAATGCATATGATGCGTATTGGCAAATTCCTGTCTCTGCTTCTACCTACCCCACCATATTTCCTAGATCAGACATGGTGAGAAATTTAGCATAAGCTGCATCTACTAGTTACAAGTCATTATGTCTGTAGCTAACCATCTTGGTTCCCTGGGCTATGCACTAGAAATACAGTGTCAGAATCTGGTTCCTGTGCGTGCCAAGGTATTATTTTTTCAAGAGGCGTTCTCATCCAGCTAAGTGCCTGTAGGTGCTGACTACTTTTAAATAATAACAAAAGAAATAAAAGATTAATACACATCTGGTGTCATATAGTTCACCTTGTCAAGAATAAAAATCAGGTATATATAGAGTTGACTAAGTAGAAATATTGGCAGGCCATATTGTCTTCAAGCAGATAGGAATTTTACCCTTTTTTTTTCATCCAAATAGAAAATGATAATTGTGCTAAGGCAAATTTCTTTCTTCTAGAGGGAAATTTTCTAATTCTCTTGCTTTGTCAAGAAACTAAACCCATGACAGTAGCTATGCTTACACAGGGGGAAGTCCGTGGGGGAGTCATCTCCCTCTGTGGAATAGATGAATGAGATATGAAGCTTGGGAAGAAGTGTTGCTGCAGGGGTCCTGGGAATGAAATGAAGGATTATAGCTGGAAAGAGGAGTCTGAGTCAGAGACAAAGCACAAAGTTGTGGTGTCCTGGTTTCAGCTAGATGACTTCAGCTGCGGAGCTAAAAAGCAGCTCCTGGCTATGAGGAAACTGTCCTGTTCATGTATGCTGTTGTGGTCAAGTCTCCAAGCACTTAGGTCTTACAAGGCTCCCAGTAACCATAACCTTTCTCTGCTCTTATCCTTATTTGGGATCACTGCCTCTACCTTCACTTGTTCTGCCCTGTCTCCTCTGATTCTTCTGCCAGTGGCTTCTAACCATATGCCCTCCTGAACGGGTCTGTGTGGAACCAAACCCCGAGTCCCTAATTCTTACAGGGTGTATGTAAGGGAGCACAAGCAAACAATATTTAAGAACTTCTCTTCTGTAGAAAACTCCTTCTCCCTAAAGCAGCTGATAACAGCAAGTGGGAACAGAGAAGGGCAAATAGAGTTTAAGCTTTGAGAAGCAAAGTTTCTTCACTCCTATGATGATGTTTCTACTGGATAATTCTGGGCAAAGGTTTAGGTATTGTCCTGCATCCCATTATTTTCTAAGGGCATTTCACCAAGAGCCTCAGTAGGAGCAGGAATATTTTTGGGAGGAAATCAGAAGGTGCCAAGAAACATCTTGATGAATGTCTGTCCAGGGTTGCTTGAATGGCAATATACACTTGGCATCATTTCACTCGATACTTTCTGGAACATTAGTTTTGTAAAAAGAGACAATAAAAAAAATCAAAATTTTTTCATATGCAAAATACCTAGACAGAAGAGTACATTTGCACTGGGAGGATAGATGGTGCAATACATGAGCTGGAGAAACTAGACTCAGTGAGTATTGAAATAGTGGAGCTAAGTGCTGGCCAGTAACATTTTTTGTCTGACTGCTTGCTTGAAATAAACAATGAGATGTTGTTGGCATTTTGAGAGGACAGACCACTTTCAGGTTGGCATAAAATCATGAACAGGCGAAATACTGTTTTCTTTGGTAGAAAGACTATGCAATCTGCATCTGGAACCCAGTCTGTAAGAAAATCAGTTAACACAGAAGATTAAAAACACTTAATATGTTGATTTGCCATTTTTGGCCAATGCTTGGAACTAGATTTCTTATACACACTAGCTGTATGACAAACGACTTTTTAACTTTATTCAGTAAGATCAGAGAAAGGAGCTGGAATTATGACAAACACTCGTCTATTTCTTTCCACAATTGTAAGGATGTGGTAGGCTTTTATTCCTCTGAACATCAAATAAGGTTATGTCCTCTTTTTCTCTCAAAGAGCTGTTGCAGAAATTAGATCTGAAATTGAGATTTAGCAAAGTAAAAGCCATTCTCTCTGTATTACTCTTCTGAAATAAGGCTGTCCGTGTATGCTGACAGAGATCAATCCAGGGAAAAAGAAGGTGCCAAAGCCACAGCTAATATTCAAGTCAGCAGTACAACATTTCACTGAACCTGTAAGCTGTTGTTAAATAACAAATAATTACCAATTGTCACTGTCAAAAGATATAAACCACTGAATAAAGTTGGCCACTGAGTACACCTAGCAATGGAAAGATGACACTGAATATAGATTGTCTGTCTATGAAGGCAATCCCAAGAGCACACTAGGGGGTTACAACCTGCTTATTGAAACATCAAATCCCATGAGTAGTTCTGATTCAAAAAACAATACTTAGGATGAAATTCTTCTTATGTACAATGTCTTCAAGTCCTATTAATAGCTTTTCTCTGTCATATCAGACTAATTAAATAAGCACACTTTAAATTCTGTCAGGGATTAATTTCCTTCCAGTTTTCTGAGTGTGCAAATGGTTCAGGAGGACCTGACATATTTTAAGTCCGCAAGGTATTCGAACCCTTATTTCACAAATAACTTTCATAAAGGCATCGTGCTTTTTTTGTGACCTAATTACAGCTGAATTTATTTGTCTGCTGGGTCATTCTTGTGTGCTATTTGCTCAAAGAAGTGAATAGCTGGAGTTACAGCTTGCAGGTTACCAACACTGAAATAATTTTTAATCTTTACTTTGTTTCATTATGAACAAATCCAGGCTTGCCAAAGCCTATTCCTGCTGCTTTTCTCACTTCATTTTGCAGCACAGCTGTTTCAAACTTCCTAAAAGGATTCAAGACTGACCAGCTGGTATTTGTTGACTTCAGAGAATATATTTTTGATGCTTAAGAAAAAAGCAATGCGTGTTATTAAACAGTTTTGGAAAATGTTCTAACCACATTTAAGAGGGTGACAAATAACTGTGTTTTAAGAGAATGAATTTTAAAGAAAGTTTCTTTCTGTTTCCTGAAGAAATGCTTTTGAAAAGATCAGATTCATAAACTTGTCAAAGAGGCACTACACCAAAAAACTTTTGTTACTTCACTGACTACTTGAGATTTCTTTTCTCTTTTAAGTACTTGCCAAAAAGAAGACAAGAGTGAATACGTGTTCCCAGTTGGAACATTTTACTGCTGAAAGGTGATGGATGAGGGAGGGCAAAGCACAAAATATGCTGCATTCTGTAAGCCTGAAATTCCAAAAAGATTTTCAGGAATCCCAGCTAAGCAAATGTCATATGCTGGAGCATCAGTGCTGTGGACCAGGCAATCAAAGCGAAAGTTGGATAGTTAAGATGAGGCTTAATGCCTCTTTTTACCAAGCTGCTTCCCATGTCTTTCTCAAGCAGACAACAAAAATTTTGGAGAATCTGTAGCAGTTCCCTCCCCTTCTGCTGTCTGTTGCTTCTGTTTTTTCTAACTGGCAGTGCCAATTTCCAACTATTCATGTGGTGAACTTCAACAAACCCCCAAAGCAGCAACAAGAAAATGAAAAGGATTTAACTGTTAGTCTCATTACCCTGAATACATACTCACTTCAAGTATTAGATGATAAAAAGAAGTTGTGACATACAAATCCAAAGGACATGGGAATTGATTGTATGTCCTAATTAAATCCAACCACCTGAGAACGAGATAGGTGTTTTGTAACATTAAGCCCACATGCTTTTAGTAGCCTGTGCCTTCTATTCAGACGAAGAGAATACATTTTCCTTTTATCTTCCTCAGATTTTTTTGTTTCATATTCAGGATCTTGTTGACTTAATCTTTTCACATACTTTAAGAAGTGCAAGGCCTTAATTACATTGTTTTTCATAAGACTAGTAATATACAACAGAAACTATGAAAACCCATGAGGCCTAATACATGCCTAGTTGGCATGAAGAACTCAGACAGTATGCCACTCTAGGACCAAAGTGTAAATGGTTTTCATACAATATTTGGAATAGATAAAAATGTTTGTTAATGAAGCCTTGTAGCAGTGTCTGAAATATAAAACATGTCCCTTTCTAAGGGATACTGCAGTCAATTTTAAAAGACACGTCTGAGGACATTGTGCGCTCTCAAATGTGAGAAGTTGTATAGAGTATGGGAAAAGAACAATTGAGTCCCGGGACAATGCTCCTGGGTGTGTATATACATCGCACCCCACTCCTTGGAGGTTTTCATCTTATCCTCAGAAAACTCTGAGTAGTCCCTGTGGGACCACCACATCTTGGCAGGGAGAAAGGGCAGTGTAATTCCTGAATTTCCATTATTAAACTACTGCAATCCTTTTTTCTTTGCTATCCCAAAGAGAGCTAAAAGAAGTATGGGGTGTAATTAAACAAGAGGTAAAGTGGTAAAAATGGAAATCTGATACTGAGTCCTCTGCTCTCAGCAATGTGAAGCTCCGGCCTGACTCTTTGGGTTTTCTGAAGAAAAAAAATGTGCTGCAGCACTGGGAAACAAACGTACAATTGCCTGTCTCCTAGTTGTGAGAGACAAGAGGGAGGAATGGGTATAAATAAATTATATTCTTCTCTTTATTGCTTATTTTTAAAACAGCTTTTTAGCATATATTTGACTTGTTAGCATACTTCTGACTATAAGGTTTCCCCTGGAATCTGTAGAAGGTCTCTGGTTCCTTCAAATCCAAAATGGTTAATGTCACAATTACTGGTTTCCAGTAAATTCATGAAGTACTGATAGCTGAAATAATTTCTCCCTTTTTTTTTTTTTCTTTCTTAAATGAAGAGACATGTATGTTTATGTAGCTCCAGGTAAATAAAAGAACTCATATGAAAAACCCAGCCCCAAACCCACTTCTCTCCTGTTTAAAATTGGTCAGCCTCACTAAGCCCAATGGTAGAGTGGAGTTTTTATGACCATTATAGGCAGGAAAATTTTGCAATAACATGATTTTATTCTAAATGTATGAAACAATCTATCTAGTGTGAAACTAAATGCAATTATCTGCTGCGTCTATGAAACACTTGAACATGAAACATTGACTTTTGTATGGAGTAATTTAATTTCAAATGCAAAGTGGATCAAAATATACTTTTCTGACTGAAACCTCCAATTTTTTTCACAATACTTGGTATCATGAGTGAATCTTCCTCAGCGCAAAAAGGTAAATCTTAAATTTAAAATAAATTTATCCATTTTTTTTGCCTCTAAATCAGTTGCGTTTTTTACCCCTACTTGCACATTTCTTTGGGCTTTTACAGAGAAAGCAAGAAACCGACTTCCAATTTTCATCTTTAATTCATTAATGGTCAGTTTTCCCATATTTATTCCAGTGCCAGCATTGTTTCTACTATTCAGCCATTCGTGTTTTATGAGGAAGAGTCACGTCCCTTTTTAGCCTTTGTCTTACTATATTTAATAAGCCCACTTCTTTTTCACGATACGTTTACTCTTTCTTTATTTATCCTAAACTACAAATTCCTTCATTATATGTATTGTAAAGATCTTTTCTAAGAAACCCTAGGATTTATAGGTTTTTTCAAGATCCTCTGGGAGTGGAGTCATTGTTTTCCTTCTAAATGTTCTTATACGCTAATGTCTTATTTGTTGTTGTGTAAGAGTTTGGGAAACCAACCTGCAACAGTGAATGATACAGATGATCCCAGGTATTCATAATCTGATTGAACTAAAGGTTATCACATATCTTACCAGCCTTCTTTGTCCTCTATTTGCCTGCAAAGTCTTTCACCCCAGTAGCTGTAAGAATGTTATCTCAAAATGTGCTCAAATTTACTGACTAAACAGTGGCAAAAAATTCTCAAGAGAAAGTAACTCTCTCCATACTCTTCAGAGGAAATCTCTAAAGCAAACTCTTTAACCATAGTTAAACTAGAAAGTCATGCTCTGAACTGTTGGCTTGAGTGAACTAAAAAGATTACACTGCCCTGAGTATGACATATTGCTAAAAATTAGCTCTGCAAATGTAATCACGTGTGGTGGAGAAACCATGCTGGATGACTTGTTAACAATTAAAAAAAAAATTTCCAAGATTTCCAAAAAGCTACAAATAGATTTCTTATTATCATGATGATTTTTGTTGTGAAGATTTACCTTTTTTTTTTTTCTTTTCAAATTGCCTGACATTCACCTTGATCTAATTCCTGACTGCACAGAAGTGCTTAGAAGTTAAAAGAATCTATAACAGATATTTACCTGAAGGTATCTCCATATTTTTTTGCATGCTTATTCAGAAATATTGTTTCAGAAATCTCAAAAAAACCTAAAACCCTTCTGTAATTAAGCCAAAAGTTTGTATACCTACTTCGACTGTCTAAAGTATATTTCTCTCTCTAATGTCTGAAACCCCAAGTGATCTTTTGCCTGAAGTTAACTATATGAAGGTATTTGTTACTTACACTGAGGATTCTTGAAATAATGGATTTATGAACTGAAATAAACTATGTTTTGGAGAGGCCTACATAAAAATAATTTTTGTTTGCTTTGTTTCTCTGACAGACATAAAAGTATTTTGACATTGAACAGAAGAATTAAATAAGTATATAAAGGTTTACTTGAATACAAGGTTTTATGATTGCTGCTATGGGTGAATAAGCGTAATTAGTCTCACACTATATCTGAGCTTTGAGTCTAAATGATTGTAAACTAAGTAATGTGGACATTTTATCCTTAAGTACAGAAGACAAAATAGAATCATAGAATCATAGAATAGTTTTGGTTGGAAAGGACCTTATAGATCACCTAGTTCCAAGCTCCTTGCCTGGACCTGCAAAATATGTGCAGACGCAATCTCTAACAGCACTATGACAGGAGGTAATATAATGAAAGTCAATGTTAGCTAACAGAATGAGATATACGATGCACATCATGAAGCGTTGAAGCCAGAGATGCAGTTTACAAGATTGTGTTGGAGTTTTACAGCTTCCAGATAAAAATCAGACATTTAGGGAAAGAAGAAATTGTTGTTTTAGGAAGAGATTTGTGACATCTGTCCTTTATCTTGCAACCATACAAGAGAGGAATCCTGCAATCTTCTAATAAAAACTACAGGAGCTGCTAAAAGTGTGTCTTTATCAAAAAATTTATTTGACAACCAGTAACAAGGAGAGTTAAGTTTATATTTTCTTATTTTACTATGCAAACATATGCTATAAGTAATAATATATTACCTTTCATAATTTTAATGTGGTTGTTTAAAAGAAGAAATCAAATTGAGGGGCAAGTATTTAATGGGCCTGTCTTTATCTGTGCATTTTATGTAACAGTTAACAATAATTTATATGACATTATGTGTCAGTAATTGGCAAGGTATTTTAAAGAAAGATTTTATATCTGGCATAGGCTGTACTGAGTACTGGAGTTTAATGTCAAGAAAGATGCAATAAAACAGAGAAAACTAAAAAGATCCTTTCCCTCTTCTAATAAATCCAGACAGAGAGTCCTGTTTTTGTTCCAGTGACATCAGAGCACTGGACTGATACCAAGTCATTCTGAAAAATGCCTTTAAGAAACATCTCTCTGCTCTCTGCAGACATGAGATGTAAGAATACGACTTATAATAACACATTTTAGTACAACAAATCAAATAAATAAGCAATTAAACTTTTTCTCACAAACTAGAATCAGACCAGCTTACGTTGTTATTTGATTTACGGGCATGAACTGAAATTTCCTACAAAACAAACCATTGTGTCTACTTTTACAAGCTAATGAGCAGCGTGTGACTGTTTCTTCTATATTTTAAGGGATATAAAAAGTCTCATTTAAAATGCTTTGTTTATTGCATGTCACATTTCATTCCATATGTGCTTATGCTGGGCTGTATCATCTCAAGTTGACTTCTAACCACAACAAAAAACAGAGCAAGACAATAGGATAATACCTACCAACTTTTCCCTTTAGTTATGCGGTTTCCCACTAGATGTAAATGTTAATTCAGCTTCATCTATGTCAGGCGGACACCATTGGGTGCATTTGTTGCAGTCTTTGGCTATACTCACACGGCTTCTCCTGGCTTCAACATAAGGTCTGAGACAGGTGCCAGCCCCAGTGCTTAGGACCACTCTCTGCTGCAAGTTCCCAACCCCGTTATTTTCATGCGGTTTGCTTCCTAGTCCATTTTAACCAAATGAATTGGGTTAGCAAAGACCTCTTGCTTAAATTAATTTGTTTGATTTTCCTGAAACACTTTATAGACCTTTTAAAAATGCAGTGCAGCTGAAAAAAATGGTGACTTCCCAAAGGCAAAGAGGGACAGAGCTGCCTTAGGAAGGCAGTGTGCTGATAAAGCTGTAGGCTATGGAGGAAGAAGGTATCGAAGAGATGGTGAATGCCCACTAGGTACACAAGTGCTTCAGAAATCCTATCACATGCATATTTACACAAATTAACACAAGTAAACATTTCTGTTCTGATGCAAATACTTCCTTCAATGGGAATATAGTTAAATGTTTAGATATTTTTGTGAAGAACCATGAAGGTTCCTTGACAGATGAAATAAATTGAAGAAAGTACCATTATCTAGAAGTCTATGCTGTTTTCCACAGCCCAGCATACAAGGTGATAACACAGTACAAACATTACTTGTTTTAAAAATTGTAATTAAATTATTTTTTTTTAAATAAAGGAAGATAAAACCCTTAATCCCCAGGAGACTATCCAATACATGCAAAACTTTCCTTAACCACATTAATTTTTATCTTTTTATTCTTATTCAACAGGTTGTTGTAATAGGGGATGGTGGGGGAGCTTGTCTGTTTTTTTTAGGAAAGTGTTTGTATGTGGGAGTGTAAATATTTTTATTACCACAGGCCCTGTTCCCCATTTCACAACAAGATCTTCCTTGTGTGTAACTCTATGTACATGCTTTTGAAATTGCAATGATCTGAGAGCAGAAACTAACATGAATTAACTGCATTTTAAATCCACCTTTACTGAATATGGAAGTTATCACCAGTGTAAGGGAATTCATATATCACTTGCAGCATAAGTTCAGTGCTTCACACTGGTAGATGGCTTGCTTCACTTTTTTTTTCCCCATAAAATGTCTGTGTCAATTTGCAGTTCAAAAGAAACCGTACTGCTAGGATTCTTTTCAGCCTGTCTTTATTTCTAGTTTTAGACTAACTAATGCCTTGTAACACAGAAAAAAGAATTCCAGACATGAATTTTGCACACACATGTTTTTCCTATTTTCCGTTCATATTTGCTTTTTCTAGTAATAACAAGTTTTTCTTTTTAGAGGTCCATCAGTTCACAGGAGATTTTAAGATGTGAAAGATGGGATGATGCTTAGAAAGCTTATATGCAAAGTGGCTGTCACTATTACAGTATGAGTATTAATAATACTGACAACCATATTTCTAATGGCACATTATTATAGTTTCAAAGGATAATCATCCCATAATAAATGTGGCTTATCAATACAGCTACCATGAAGACCACAAAAGTTCTTACATGACCTTGCATGATCTTGCAAAATGTAGTGTCTGTGTTCTATTTTGTTCCTCCTTTCAAAATGAAATAAATTTGGAAAAAAATTTTAAATTTTCCTCTATCTCTGGCACACCCCTAATATTATATTTTGTCTCAAAGTTTGGGCAACCATAATTAAATTTGCATTAAAATAAAGGTCATTTCTTCATAACTGAAGCCAACTCCAGAATGCTTACTATTTTTCCTAGCCTAAAAAGTTCATTGAATTCTTCCCATTCCAGCTTCTTTCAAACAAGAATGAAATTAACCAAAGATGTCCAAAGAACTGAGAATCTCAAGCTGTGAGTAGGTGAATAAAGAATTCTTCAAATAGGATGAGTGAGCTTAAATGTCATTGAAACATATGATGAAACAGTTTTCATGATGTGCCTGATTCCAAAGCCATCAAGGGGAGCCATTCCGTTGACTTCATTTGGTTTGAATCAGGCCCTATAAAAGGTGCTTAAAAAAAGCTTTTAAAATCAATGTCAACCAGTGGGGGCTCCTTTCCACGTGTATGTGATCTGGTTTGTCCAATAAAGTTAATTTATACTCGTTTGGACGCCCAGTTTCACACATTCAAGTATTCCTGTGAACATTCTGGGTTAGACCTTCAGCTGGCATGTATCAGTGTAATTCCATTAAGGTCTACATATCTGTGACAATTTACATGTGGACCATAATTTTGGAACCCATGTTCTAAGTCTTTGGAGATTTTCTCATCATGCCTCACTGCATTTTTCTTGTTTGATTTTTCAAGTATTTGTTGAAGCACAACACCATGTCCAGAAAACCAGCCTAAACTGAACTCCTCTATATGTGAAGAAAGACAATGGAAATTACTTGAGAGGCACTGCATATGGAAAAAATATTCAGGAGAAATCTGGATATCAAATTTTCTCCAGTAGATTTCTTCCATGTGAGTGAGATGGTTAACAACCTTGAGGCAGCAGCCCTCTTTCCATATACTTTTACAAAAATATCAGCCTCTCCCTTCTGATTAGTTTCACCAGGACAGATCTCCAACAGGAACAGTCAGTCAGCAGTGTGTGAACCTCACATGAATATCAGATTGTGGCAATAAGAGATATAATCCTTGTATTGCAGAACACAACTTTGCTTGCCTCAAGCAGGTGGGTTTCTGGTTTGTTTTGTTTTTAATTTAATAGGGCATTAATCAAAACACTGACACACTATAAAAAACAACAAACATTCCTTTTTGCTTTTCCAATTTAAAAATATGTCTAGACAAGAAATCAAAGCAAATCGTAACTTTTGGAAGCCAGTCCTTAACTTGTTCTAAGAAGAAGCAGCCTTATAAATACACATCTGCTTCATTCTTTACAAGTTAGGAAGAAAAGAAATAGTAAAGAGATCAGGAGTTTGAAACCAAACAAAAATTCCTGCTCTCTTAGTTATTTAAAGTTCAAGTGCTAAAATTGGCTCAAACAAAAAGAATGTTGCCATTGCTTATTAAAGTTTCATATAAAAATATAGAAGAGGGAGGGAGATAGTACAGTTACGGGATTTGTCACGTCTGCTGATGTCACCAAATTGTATGAGGTTTGGCAGAAAGCCCTTCGCATTCAATAAGTACCAGATTTAGAGTTAATTCAGCAGGAAAATACAAGTCTTACAAAATTAATGCTCTTCAGGTATGTATGATAAATTGCCTGCAGCATTAGAAGTTTAAAATGTATTTGCTGAAAATTCACTTAGACACAGGTTCAGAAAACTTCTGACTAAACTGTACGTGTTTGACTATCGGTTAGTCAAAAAGGTGCTTGATTTCTTTTCATAAATTATGTATAAATATATTTTCTCTCTTACTGGCTTAATACCAAGTATGTTACGTAGATCGCTTTTGAATTAATTATTCACAGACCTTTAGTTTTCTGTCTGGAAAAATTATTACAGTAATCTAATTTATGTGTATTTTCAGCTGCAAAAAATTAAATTACTACACTGATAAGGGTTTTCTTTAATGCAATTTGCTTAAATAACATGGAGAAATTGTAAGAGTTGGGATATATTTGTATTTCAGCAAATTATTTGTAATCCTATGAATCATTTGCAAGTGAGAAATCACACAGAAAATAGCTTTAAACTAAAGGCTTACAAAATGTGTTTACATAAAAAATACTTTGATAAAAAATAAACCACGTTTGCTGGGAATCAGAGTATATGCACGTGCCCCTGGTGTCACTCCGCACAATGACCCTTCTCACCCCCTCAGAGAGCTGGTTACTCCTATACCCACCGCTCCAAGAAAGATACCTGCTTTCCTATGCGCAGGTGAAGAAATACCGTAGGCTGAGCTCACCTAGCACTTGATATCGTATTTCATTGCGTGCTAGTCCTTCCACAGGCAAGATGGAAATTTGTGCAGGAAGTGCAGGGTGCACACACACAAAGGAAGAAAAAAGAATTAGTAAGCGGGTTTAGAAAAGGAAGCTTTCTAAATGACTGTATGGCAGACCCAAAGGCAGCTTAACTACCCCACCAACATCGGCAAAGGAGATACCTCCTCACGCACAATGTCACCCCAGTCAGGACAGGCCAGCAAAAAGCTGTCAGTGCAAGTGAGATAATACAGCAGAGCAGATTCACAATATTGTGGTAGATGATGTTTTCCAATCAGGCTCCTAATGTGTCAGGCATTTTCAGAAGCCTGAGTAGGCTTAAGACAAGTGGTATACTTGTGTCTTAGAGTACTGTATTTTCCATTCAGTTGATTTATTTCTAGATTGCTTTCCATACAGAAACTTCCATTAATACTGTCACTGCCTGTGTCTATAAGGATGTTACCTACACCTCCTCAGCTCACAGCTATCAAGCAGGGTGAGTTTAAGTAAAAGACTCGCTTTCCTGAGTTCCCTTATTTGTAAGGGAATCATACTATTTCCGTTTATTATTCACTTAGTCTTACAGTAATTGAGTTTCTTTTGTTAACCTCCTCCAAAAATTGCATACTGAGTCTGAAAATACACTTCAGTGCGTCCCGACTTACACATCTGATCAACCCTTCCATTTTAAACGTGCCTCTTCTGAAATCACAAGTTACTGCAAGTTCAGTCCTTAACATTAAACACAGTTTTGAAATAAAACTCTGGCCAGTAACCACCCCTAATCTACAGATGTTTTTTCCTTTGGAAAAACTTTTCTCTTTTTTAGAATTGCTCTCTACATGGTTGAAAATGGTTCTGAGCAGCTAAATGAAGAGAGAAAATTTCTGGAAGCAAATCTGGGAATTCGTGAAGGTGTATGAGGCAGAAGAAGAGCTAAAGAAAAACATGTGGGATTTTTCTTTGAGTTGGGGTTTTTTTCATACATGTAGTTTCCAGCACGAATCTTGTTCATGCCATAGGCATCTGGGGGGTAGGTGTGGGAAACTGCTCCCACTCACTGCCTATCCTTACAGGGACCTAAACTGTGGCTTCCTGGGACTCAGATTTGACAGGGGTGAGGAAGTTTTAGGTGTAGATATGCAATGAATCAAGGTGTGTTGGAGAGTTCCACAGTGAGTTGAGATGTCCATACGCATCTATTGTCACTCAGCCCCACGGACCTGATTTTCAACCCGCCAGTTCCTTTACTTACTTGTGAAGTTCCACTAACAAACATACCTCCCCATATCCCGTAGTGCAAACATTTACACCCACACTTGACCTGCTGTTCAACACCATCAGTATGCAAGTGGGAGATCTGGCATTCAAACATTCCCTATGATAATCTGCACACATAATACCACATGTTTGAGCAGGTGTTGGAGTCAGTCAAATCTGTAGCCATATGCACATGAAGGAACAGTTTTGTACACATATAGCTTCAAAGGCCAAGAAAAGACTTGGCTTCAAATATAGTCCTTACTACTTCAGTACTAACATAATTTCTTTTACTTACATAAACTTCATTGATGGCATAGCCTGGGAATGGAAAGACATAAAACAATCGCAAAATATTTTAAAAGGTCTTATAATACATGCTCGATACAAACAGTAATGTGCATTTTGTATTACAAAGCAGTCTGCCTTTTTTCATCTCTATGTACACTTTGGGACTAAATAAACTCACAAGTCCATTATATGTACTTATAAGAGCCCACTTAAAACAGTGAACAAAATCACCCTGAAGCTGAGACAAGTCAAGACACTGATCACCTCTTACAGATTTACCTAGTATGGACTCCTTTATGGACCCTGGTTACTGTGTATCTTTTCTTAACTCTACTCAGTAACATGCAATACTGTTTATAATAATAACATTTTTGGTCTACAGATGAACTTTCTTGAAAGGAAATAATATTTATCAGCACCGCAAATGAGCTCTGAGTAGAAGTTAGTTTTCAAAGAGAATTACAGTTACATGTCCACCTTATTGTAAATACCAGCCCCACCAAATCCAAACTCTACAGCCAAACAAACTTGCATTTCTTTAGGAAATGGAGGTGAATGTCCAGATGGAAAAGGAATGCAGATCTTGGTATCAATGTCACAAGTTTAATTTATCTCTACTTCGAAAAGTTTCCCCTGCTTTTATGTAACCAGTAAGAGGGTACTAGCCGACATGGAAGGTGTACTCCTGCCAAACCAAATGACCCAAAAAGGTCTTAGCTCTGTTCTTCCACTGCATGTTCAACAACAGTGTAGCTCCAGTGATTCTGAGGAGAAACTTTCCTACAGGGAGAGGAACCGTCCTACTATGAGTGATCCCCTCACACACTTAGGTGTGTGTTTGGAAAGGAAGACGTGTATGAGCATGTATATGCGTGTGTATGCATGTGTATGTGTGTATGCTTGTACTGGTGCACACAGAGTAATGCAAAAATTGCAGGGATTCAGAAAGAAAAGAGAGAACAGGGGAACTGGCAAGCTCTCTGTTGCTTGCTAGGTACTATACAGATTGTAATTACTAAGAAGGAAGAGGATGAGAAACCTGGATGTCAGGAAGAGGCAAGTCTATATGACTGTGTTGATTCTAGATAAAAGTCTTTTTAATGAACATGCTTTTATTACTATAGGGGACTCTTATCACTAGATATAAGCTAAGGAAAAAATCCTACTTCTTTGCCCAGTAGACAAAGAACGATTGCAAGAAGACACTGGTTTAATTTTAATCAAGTAGCAAGGCCTTTATAGAAATGAAACTCATAAGAAATATGCTCAGATGTAAAGATCAATACATTTAAATTAAATGACTAGATAAAAAAAAGTAGGTACATGATAAAGAAGATTTTTCTTACTTCAGAGAGTACATTTTGAGAAGTCAAAGGAATAATTAGTTAAGAGACAGGAGAATTTAGGGACTTAAATGCAAAGAACAAATACAGCAGAGATTCCTTTAAATTGGAGACAGACACAGACACAATCTGTAACTTGCCTCCAAATTGAGAAAAATCTTTTAAGAGAAAGCTCCACATCCTCATCACCAAAATAAAAATCAAAAAATGAAATGCTAATTTGGGGAAAACAGGAGTCTTGGCACAGATTAAATGCAACAACAGAAAGAATTAGTTGTTACATAGAACATCACAATCAATTAAAAATATTCTTTGTCCGTAAACAAAAAGAACAAAAAAAGCATAAATGAGGTCAGGCATACAAAGAGGCTGGTGAGATTAAGACTAAGCTACAGACGGACTCCATGATACTTTGCCTTCAAATATAATTGGTCCAAGGGTCCCCTTCAAACAAATATGCAAAACTACATCAAAAACATTGCTTCTGTACCATCTACCCAACGGCTGGACAAGCCACTTTCTTGGCACACGGAAGGACTATGACTATCCAGTATAGCTTTTCATGTAATGAATCAAATTAACAAGATTCTGTTTAAATGATCTGAAATCCTTCAGCGAGGTGTGTGAATGAGGACCAAATTTCAATGCAGGTAACACTCAAGAGGACTGAAGAAAGCAAGTTTAGGTCTTATAGGTAAAAAGGAAGAATGAAGACCTGAGTATAATAGCACAGTCAGACTAATGATAGTAACTAGCAAGACACTTAAACATGTAATTAAATGGTTAATTTTTAAATGCTTAAAAGTGAGGGGAAAGAGCTGACTTAAATTTGTCAGGAGGATATCATGTCAGATTGGTTTAATTTCCTTTTTTGAAAGGGAGTGACCCATCAGATTAAGAAGTTAGAGACATGAGATTCCTTGACTTTAGTAAGGCTTTTGACACTCCCTTTTGATATCCTATGAGGAAACTTCAAACATGTGGCCTATAATAAATTACTGCATGATATGTGTAAAGCTGATCTAAGAAGGCACTTAAAGATAACCATCAATTATTCAAGACAAACTAGGAAGATATCCAGGAAGAGGATGAACAGTATATGTATGAAAACCATTTTGTGGAGACCAATGTGATATGAAAATTTTATTATAATTCAACAAAGAATCTTGACAATAGGGAAAATGCTGAAGTTTTTTGATTCATCACTTTCTAGATTATATATTCTGTTTAGGAAATATTGAAGTAATTGCATTAACATTTTCTAAAATGACTGATATTTGAAAAATTAGTATAAATATGTCTTAAAATTTTATAAAGATTTAAAAAATCTAAACCATAACAAATCTTGTCATGTTGTGTTTCTGTCACCCAAACAAAAATATTTTTCGCCATACTTTAAAATATAAATATATCGGAGAGGATTCAAATGTTTTTATAACCAAGCTGATGATCAGTTAGTTTCATATTCCTAAGAAAAACAAAAGAAATATACGCTTTTAGTGAGCTAGAGTTGGATTAAATAGTAAACAGGTCTTTGTAACTACACAGAGAGCTAAGCACTAGAACACGACAGCTAAAAATGTCGTTGGTGTTTTCTGAAAGGTAGATCAGAAAACAAACCACAAATGTGGACGGTGTCTGTGTCATTCTGCCTTTGAAGTGAAATCATGAATCTGATGACATCTTGAGATCCTCTTGTCCGGTCTTGTATTCCTGCTTAGTCTTTAGCTTCCTTGACAGTGAATGCAGTGGTGGCAAAGCATTAAGCTGTCACGATCCTCTGCAGGGATATCAGGGTCAGAAGGTAGGCTTCGTGATGTTAAGTGTGCATCCTTTGGGTCAGGATGGTCTTTTGCATTTCAGTTACTACAAAAAGCTGCCGATATCTAGTGTAATATAAATATCTAAAAATAATCAAGCCCTGTTAGTTACAGAAATGTAAGTGTCCAATGTAAGTCTCTTTCTTGACAGGATAGAAGGCAAAAAACCTAGATCCTGAGAGACCTCGTGTATTGTTAAATGTCAAAAAAGCTGTTCTGATCAACAATCCGTAGCATAAAGCAAAACTCTGCAATAACTGAGAACTTGTATATACAGGATATCATTTCATTAGAGGTGGGAGATTTTTTTTTTTTGCCAACATACTCTGTTTTAGTAAATCAAAAATATTTCATGAAGACACAGACAGACAGATATTTGTGTCAGAAATAAAGAGAGAAAATGAGTGAAAAAAAGACTGTATCTTTGTAGCTACAGTGTAATATACGATATAAAAGAATCAAGTTTGGATTGGCTTGAAAGAACAGGGTTTTTTTGGTAATCAAACAGATCAGGATTTGAACAATCAAGCTGCGGTAGCACTTACAATTAGAAGCATCAAACAGATTCAATGATTTGGGGATTTTTGACCTACAGTGAAACAAAATTTAGTACCTTTTAAAAGTTGTCTAAATTGAAGTTCTATACTTGTGATCAGTAACATGTGGAAGACTATACTTCCATGTAGAGGAAAAAACCTCTTTCCTGCTTAGAAAAGAAAAATTTTCTCCCATCATTGCTTGCCTCCAGTTGCCTCTGTCTAGTCCCATTTGTTGAACTCCAGAAGGTATTAGACTGAATGAGATCAAGAAGAAATTAGGGGGAGCCATATTATGTGTGTGAGTAACTTGTCAAAGAGTTTGCAGCTAATTGAGATATTTTACTGGCTAAGATGCCCTGGCCTTTTGCCCAGTCATCGGACTCCTTGGAATAAACAGTAAGATCATTAGTGTTCAGGTTTAATACCAGCTGACCTTAGAACCTCTCATTTTCTGAGAGTAAAAAGAATTGCCTGGTCCTTGTAGCATGGGAGAGTGAGGCTTTAATTCTGTTAGTTTTTGTTACCTTGTCTTTTGCCATGCACAGCTTCTGTTTCTTTGTTTTGCTTTGCTTTGCCTCCACCCCCTCCCCCTGATGACTTACTGACATGTAAATGGTGATTAAATAATTTCTTTAACAACTACAGTTAATTTCTGGGCTTATTTCCTGCCTTCATGTAGGTAACACCGGTGCTTCAGACTTTAAATCCTGCTAAGATCTATTATAACTTTTTTTCTTTTCTTGGGGAAAAGATAGGTTGGGGATATAAAATGCAACCTCATATGTGTATACAAGTCATATCTGTGGATCTACATTCCACTGTCTATGATCGTGTTCCTTTAGTCTTTTATTCCCCATATAACTGCCAATAATACTTTTCAGTATTTGGTGCTTCCTCCTTACTAACTTTGATACTCTATGTACGGTTTAGTGATCCTCATCGCAAAGGGTATTAGACAGTACTAAGAAAATCACCAAGTTCAATACAGACAAAACTCTGAGCTGGTTATTTTAGGTTTTTTATTTTCCTTGCCCTGCTGATTTCATAACCAGGGATTGTTCTTTGATGACTCCTCCTTCTGACTGAGAAAACGACATTCTTCCATCACAATTAGATCTGAGCAGTGTAAAGAACAATGTTTTTTGTATGCTTGTTCTTTTAATGTCCACTGACACACAAATATAATTTTCCTCCTTTCGTAGAGAAGGAATTCCATACACATTCTTTACAGTCTGAAGTAGCAGCATAGTCACCTTTCTTTAGCCTACAGCCAGACTTCATGCTGTCCCTGCCATATGCAATACTTCAGCCAGTAGAGTGTTCCTAGTTAGCTCGGGTTTAGAAACTTCAGTTATCTCCATAGCGACTTTCACAATCTCATTTCCTTTGGCAAACAGGAAATCACAGTTTTTTTGTCCAGCTCATTGACTCTTCAGTGGTTGTTTCTGCATAATAAGCGAGATATAATAGGACACTCAACTTGAGATGGATTTGAGCCCTTAACAGTAATGTGGATGCAGACTCCGAGCCCCTCTCCTCAGGGGTGACTGGCCTGTCCATGGGGTTATTACACAGGCAAGGCAGGCAACATCATTGTCTTCTTATGCTGCACTCATGTAAATTGTATCTGTAGGGAGCCTTCTCCAGAATATGGTGATCAAGTCTGACAAGGGACATGACAGAGGTGCACGTAGTTTGCAGATACTGATCAAGCTTGTGTGCTGAGTTGTTAATCTCTGCCTGTCAGCACTGGAAGATTATTGGCAAGTGCAGGGGCAAGATCTCTAATGCTAATCTCTTGAGGAACATTGGAGTTAAACAGAGAAGTGACAAAAGTGGTTAAGAGCCACCTACCTATACTTCGCTATGACCCACTTGTTAAATTCTGACCCACCTGTGTTGCCTCTGGCCCTTGGCAGCTAAAGAAAGTATTAAAATTCAGAATTCCAAGAAAGGAAGTGGTTTCTCACAGTATTTACAGATTGCTTGATATGTAGCCTCATAAAATTCATGGATTATATCAAATTAGGGAGCATTGTCAATTCACAGGAGGGCAGGTCTGCACTTCAGAGGAACCTCAAACAGGCTGGAGAAAAGGGCTAACAGGAATATCATGAAATTTAACAAAGGGAAATGCAAAGTCCTGTAGCTGGAAAGGAAGAACCTCATACACAGCACAGTCTGGGGGCAGATAGAATGGAAAGCAGCTTTGCAGAAAAGGCCCTGAGGGTCCTAGTGGACAACAAGTTGACCAGGAACCAGCAATGTGCCCTTGTGGCAAAGGTGGCCAACAGCATCTTGGTTGCATAAGGAAGAGCATCACCAGCGAGTGATTCTTCCCCTTTACTAAGCACTGGTAAAACACATCTGGAGTTCTGGGTCCAGTTCTGGGCTCCCCAGTAGGAAAGTGACATGGACATACTGGAAAAGTCCAGAGAAGGGCTTTAAAGGTGTTTAAGGGTCTGGATGGAGCACCTGATATATGAAGAGACATTGAGAAAGGTGGGATTGTTTAGACTGGAAAAGGCTCCACTGGATCTGATCAATGTGTATGACTACCCGATGGAGGGGGGGAAGTAAAAAAGACGGAGAGACATTCTTCACAGTAGTGGCCAACGAAAGGTAAAGAGGCAATTGGCAAAAATTCAAATGCAAAAAATTCCATTGAAAGATATGAAAAAGCTTCTTTACTACACAGATGATCAAACACTAGAACAGTTTGCTGAGAAAGATTGTGGCATCTCCATCCTTGGAGTTATTCAAACTCTGACTGGATGCGGCCTGAGAAACCAGTTCTAGGTGACCTTGCTCCGAGCAGTGGGTTGGACTAGACCATCTCCTGAGGTGGCTTAAAACTTCAGCAATTCTCTGTTTCTGTGATCCTGTTCAGAGCTCCTCAGTACATAAAAAGTGCGCTAAAATACTAGAAGAAGTGCAGTGGATGATTAGGGGGCTGGATCACATGACATACATGAAGGGGCTGAGAGAGCAGGTTTGTTCAATGTCAGCAAGAAAAGACTCAAGGTAGATTTTCTTACTGTCTTCAGATCAGAGAGCATGAGACACGATGGAGTCAGACTCTTCTCAGAGGTGCACAGTGAAAGAATGAGAGGTGGTGGACACAAGTTGCAACAAGGGAAATTACAGTTAGACACAGAGAAGGAAAAAAATCTCTATGAGGGTGGTCAAATATTTATTCGAACTATTGTCCAGTGAGGTTCTGGAATCTCCATCATTGCAAATATTCGAAAGTTGACTGGACAACACCCTGAGCAACCTCATCTTAGATGCCCCTGCTTTCATTGAGGGTTTCAATTGGGTGGTTTTGTAGGTCACTTCCAACCAAAAATTATTCTATGATTCTGTATTTTTATGATAGTAGCTGAAGCAACGTGCATTGCTTTTTGCTCAGAACTTATTGTAGGTGAGAAACAAGATTTACTGGGAGGTCTTACGTCTTGGACTTATTCCTTCCTATTCTCCCTTCCCATATCTCAGTCAACAGACTAATGCAAGACAGAGTGTGCAGTTCTGTCTCTGATTTGCATAACATTTTTTTCCTTTTACAGTTCATAAAGATGTAGACGGAGGCAGTTTCACTTTAGAATTAATTGTCCTTCAATAATTAGGGTTTTTACATTGTAAAATGGTGTTTCTTGCAGATTTCCTTTCTATCTGTGTTCTTGGCTTTTAACAGTAGAAAATGTCAATATTTTGTATTAAGAGGATTAAGTCTGACTTCTTTAAACATGTAAAAGATGAAGATTTGTGGGAAAAAGTTCATTTGTTCTACCTCTGGTCAAGGAAAGAAATATCCACCATTTCCAACATAGCCAACACTGTGCAGTTTTGATAACCAGAATTTCCAATTTTTGTGATCCGAAGGGTTACTAAAACACCTTAAATTATACCCTTATTGTATTCACTAGGAATGTTAAGGTGGTACAAAAATTTCGTAAATAAGCCACAGATGACCGAATCTGTATATAATTAAAGCATTATCACCCCTGTTGTCAATAAATACAGCTACATGTGTTCTAATGAAAAACTGGGAGTGTTGCACAGTGGCAAGGCCAACAGGCATGGAATCACCCATATTTCTGCTAGTGGAGGCTGTCTTAGCTTCCAAAACAGGGTGGTGTTGTACACTTTTCCAACTGGAGACAGTACCTGGTCTGTTCTGACTTCAAACAAAGGAACTTGTACAGGGAAAATGCTAGCAGGAAGAGGACAGAATTTGCCTCAGAAGAATTTAGCATTTCATGTGCATGAGTGATATGAAGCATTCCTGGGCACACTAAAACTTATTAGTGTAGATTGTTCCTGTCTTCTTGAGTTCGCTAGCATCAGGACCCACCTGCTATACATTTCCTTGTAGTAGCAGACACTAAAAAGAAGACAATTTCAGTATCTTTTGCTTGACTTTCCTATTTGAAATACAGAGCCCAGATGAGCTCAGTGTCTTCGCCTCACTGCCTGTACCTAGTGAAAAGCATCAAAAACTTGAATATATAAAGGATTATTTATTATCTTTGTTTTTAGAATAAAAATTTAATCACATGGGGAGTAACTGCTGAAGAAAATGTCTGAAGTTTGGGCAGAGCCAAGATCTGACCCTGTATCTGCTGAGATTGAATCAGGATTGTCTGGGTTAAATTAGATTAAGATAGTACAGAGGGTGCAGAGTAGCCCCATAGGGCAGACAGGAACCTGCTATCTTACTTCCTGAACAAGGTATTGCTTTCATAGCACTACTCTTTTGTAGAGAAAACAACTAGGTGAGATGACAGTGCATAGCAGTTCCCAGCCTCCTACTTCTGGAGTGATGCTGCATCGCTTCAGAATTAAATAAAAATAAAAGGTGATAATACATAAACCCCTTAAATGAGGTTGTTTGGGAGTAGGTAGGAAGGGGTAGATAGATGTAGGGAGAGTTTTCCTGCGTATCAGTCTGGTGGCCGAGCAGTAAGTGCAGAAAAAAGTATGGCCAAGTAAAGAGGTATCACCTTCTGCTGAGACACGGAGAAGGTGAAACTTCTGCATGAAGAATAACTTTAGGCATGCTCAAGTCTTTCATTAAAAACATAAAGTTGAAGGTTTGAAACTATTTGAAAGCACTCACCTCAAAAGCAAAAGGCATGTCTTCTACTTTGACTGTTTCAAAGTGGGATTGAACCATTCTCTGTCTCCCTGACAGCTGAGGAAAGATGATAAGCACTAGGTTATACCACAGTGTGACTTTTTACTCCCTTGTGATGAAGGCGTTTCACTGCATAGAAATGAACTGCATCAGAGGGACAGAGGTTCCAAAACCCAACTCATTTGAGCACAGAGTAGGAAGATGCAAGGTCAAATAGGTTAGATTAGACCACATGTCTAAATCTAGTGATGAGCATCCTGAATGCTGACAAACTTCAGCCCTGATAAACTGGCATTTCCTGTCAAGAAACGTTCTGTCAGACCTGCCCTACTCACTGATTAAACTTCCACTGAAATCCACTGAAAGTACACTGGAGTCCTACAGAAACTGGAAATAAAACATTTGTTCAGAAAGAGGACAAGTATTTTGTGCCAGCTTGTCTTCTTGCTGATGAGTCATGAAGAACACCAGAGATCTTACTCCTTTCTAAACACCGTAACACAGGCATTTCTAAAAATAGGGTGCTTTGTTTGGTGAATGTTATTTAGCAAAGGTTACTAATTTCACATAACTCTCAACTAGTTAGCGAGGAATGTGTACCGCCAGGCACCAGCTTTCTGGGATGAGATAGATCTGTACTACTCTCTAATGCTGAGGCTTAACTTTTAAGGTTTACCTAAACAATAAAATTACTGTTCTAAAGATCAGGAGATAAAATCTTCATGGGATGGCATCAGCACCATCACCTTCCACAACTGAAGACTGACATTTGAAAAACGGACTTCTTAACCCTGAGATGTAAACGGTTGTAAAAAGAAACAGTAGAAAAAATATATGTTAAAAGATCAATGTGTTAATCAGTACAGAAAAGCATCAATTGAAAACATGTTCTACTATCTGATATGGTCTCCACTATTTAAACTATTTGTTTACATTTTGTTCCTGTCTGAATAATAAAACCAGTTTTCTCCCAATTCTATTTAGCGTTGATTTTTCACTTCCTCCCTCTCACCAGGAACTCAACATTGTTATCTTTGGTTTCACTGCTCTGCATGAGATGTTTAAACAGAAAGCCACAATATTTATATTGAAGCTTTTTATAAAACCAGTAATGAAATGTCTTCTGCCCTAAGTGGTTTTTTAAGCCACTGTGATACAACATTTCCAGGTAAAACCCTAAGATGGTGCCAATTGTCAAAATGATTTTTATAGATGCCATATTTATAGAGTCACCCTGTAATTCACTTTTTGAGGATGACTACAAAGTGTACTGCCCAGTGTACTGATCAGTTGGAGTCTGGGCCTTAAATAATTCAGTCAGTTTCTTCCACTGTTAGAAGTTACTCTTTCCTATGTGTTAAAGGTGTGGTATAAATTTAATAATTAAAGCTGATATTCACTTCCAAACCATATGGAAGTCATAAAAACCAGATATTGTGTACTGTCATACTAAGAAGCAGATTTACTATAATTCCAAACAATTGTTTCTGTTCAGCTTTCATCCACATAAAACAATAAATACAAAGTAAGTGACTGAGTTTAAAGTATAGTGCATCTGTTCTGCATAATTTACCTGTAAATTGTTTGGTCCCATGTGGGAAATATATTTTTGCATCACTGAGTTGTCAGGGTCAATTGAAGAAAGAAGCCCCCTTCCCACAGTGAATAATCTGGTTTTCTGTTGTCCAGTCAGAGAACAAATCATTCAACCGTTGAACTGTCTGATCTAATTTTAAAGATTAGAAAGAAAATATTCCATACTGCTCCAACTGCATGTTGTCTGTGTGTTGCAAGATGAATAGATACACTTTTGGCATTCAAAATTTTTCCACCAATGGCCAATTGTTTCCCAATGGCATCTTAGCTATTCCAATTTTAAAATCTTTGTTTGCACTGGATGTTATTCCTGCTCAGTCTAACAAATGAGATGAGTATTCTGTGCAGAACACATAATTTTGTCTGATCTTTTTTATTGTGCTTGCAGGAAATGCCCCATTAGCAAACAATAAAAGAAATACATTTGGCTGAATAAGGAACAATATGATAACTGTGGGAAATAATTAAGAAAGTTCTATCAGTCAGAGTTGTAGGAGAGTTTATAATGTGAATATGAGGAAGAGAATTAATTGAGAATTTTAACCTGCTACGCTTTTCTTTTGAAAGACAGACGCTCCTAAAGGACCAAAGATCTGTGTACACCAGTGACACTGGTTTTCTTAGAGGTGTTTTAATCAACATCATCGGCTAAACCTCTCCAGCATCTAGACCTCTAGATGCTACTTCTTATTCAGGATTTGATAGTAGTATCTTCGTGTCCATTTTTTCAGTGTTTATCAGAAATACCTTCTACCAGGAAGCAATCTGTTCATTCTCAGGTGCCAAAGCTAAAAACGAATTTGGGAAGCCAGCTTATATGAATTAAAGACGTGCAAGGTCCATTTTATTAGGAATGCATGTCCATATTTTAAGAGATTTATCAATATAAAGTGAAGTAAACAAATGACTAAATAAGACTGAAACTGACTATCTCGTTACATTAGGATCGTACCTCCTGATTTCTGAGGCTTTTTCAGCCTCCAGAAAAAAAAGTTATGTTGATCCATATAATTAACGACCTTGATAAATATATATTAACTTAGCATTATTTTTAAAGGGTGTCATGAACATAAATACCATATTAATGGCTGGGAAAGTTTTTGTATTAGCTTACCTATCATTGTCTGCTAATGACAACTACAATAAACTGCGACTGAACAACTATGGAAAAAAGATAAATATTTTCTGGTTTTTGTTTTTTCTTTGCCTATTAGAGTCTATTCTTCTCTGGACTATGATTAGAAATGTTAGTTTAAGCCTTATAAGATATTTTAAGCTCTCCAGCTTGTAAATATTTAAAAAGGCAAACTTGCAATTGGTTGTTGTTTTTCTTGTATATTAGGCAAGCTATAAGAATTAAAAATGTAGACAAAAATTTTATCTAGGAGATTAAACATTTTATTTTGAAGTGTTATACTCTTTGTGCTTTTTAAAAACTGGGGGGGTTCCACTTCACAATGACCTTTCAAGTGATTTGATTTCTAGAGAAGCTACATGATAAAGAATGCCAGTGAGCAAAAAAAGGTGCTCGTATTATTACCTATTAACATAATTCTCAGAAACATTTCTGAGTAAACTATGGGATCAATTTTTTTTTTTTGGTAAAACTACATTTCCAATAACGTTTTCTGACCTATAGAATTGAGAATTCAGAAAAGCATATTTTGGCTGTGATAGTTTCTGTTGATGCTTAAAATGAAGGACTACAGTTTTAGGAGAACAAAAGGTTCTCCTAAACAATGCAATGTTGAACGATGACACTTTCCGAATTCATATAATGCATAAAATCATAAAACCGGTACTACTCGGTGGTTGGAAATTTTGTTTTTCCAGAAATAACCAATACAAATGCTTTACCAATGAAGGTAACATCCTTATGATGAGATAAATTATTAGATACAAGTTCAGATTTCACTACAAAGCCAAATTTTAAATGCTACTGACCTCATTGATGTTCTGGTCCAGAGTCATGATTTGGTTTGCTTGATACAATTTCTAAAAATACTGTCTTTGGAGACTGATCCAGAAGTCACTGATTTTAACGAACAGACTCTTGTTGATTTCCAACAGACAGAAACACTAGACTGGTGAATCTATTCTGTCCATCTTATCTGTCATTCCCGGAAAACAGAAAAGCCAAACTAGTTCTGGAGCTGGAGGTAAACTGCATGCAGTTCTATCACTTTTGGAGAGTTTACAAACAATTTTAAATTACAACCAACTTTATCCACATGGATCAGTAAGCAAAAGATGGTCAGAGCAGAAAACCATGTTCTTTAAAATTTTTTTCTTCTTGTAAACCTATGGTACTGTTGTGCCCTTGCATAGCAGCAGTAAAAATATGAGGCATTAAATTCAGCTGTATGTTATGCATTACCATGTTTTACTGAGCTTGTAGTTTAGTCATTATGATACCAAAATGTTATTACATATTTTGGATCCCTGTGCTGAGTCCTGAATCAGGACACAGGCAGTGAAAACGTAAAAGCCTGGTTTCCCACGCTCTGCATAAGCTATTGTTATAAAAACAATTAGTTGGCAAGACTAATATCTGGAATAAAATAAGTTGCATTCTTCGAACACCTGCAGAGATATGAGGAGAAATTAAATCTGTAGAATTTTTTTTGTTGTTGAAAAGCCCCATGGAATCCTTCCAATGCTGATTGTTATCCTAATCATGCAAATGGTCATCTAACCAGGAGATGAGTTGCCTTTCTATAGTGCAGATACTGCATTTTAGTGTGCCTGAAACAGAAAAAGAAAGATTGATCTATCTGTATTTCAAAAAGATAATTTGTTTAGATATCTAGCAGGCAAGAATATATACTTAATTATATTAAATCTAATATACCATTTTACGTGATATAGTTGAGGTAGTTCAGGGCTTACTCATAACAGCTTTCAGCTCACAGCTGGCAAGTGTGAATGTCAATTCATTGTATACACTTATTCTAGCAATAATTTTTCACATTATCTTATCACATTCCCATTAGCCTCTTTCCACTTGGGATTGCATGGCATCCCATTATTCCATGCACAGTTTCAAGTGATGCATGCTGTAATTATTTAATGCTGTATCACCATTTATCACCTGGGGTGCAAACAAACATCAAAATCTTTCAGTGAGAATACAATTAACGAGTTAAGCTAACTGTGCACTTTCCACAGCAGTTTGCATGTCTGATAAGAATGCCAGACAATAGTAATTTAAGCTACTTGGCAGTGCATGATAGAGTGAGTTACTGTGAGCAAAGAACAATTTTGATTTTGCACGAGGAAGTATCTTGTATTATAATAGATAGCTATACTGGATAATTAATAAGCTAAACCTATGAAATATGATAGCTAACAGAGGAAAGGTCTCTCTCTCCTACTGGAGTTACCTATGAAGTATATGGTAGAGAGAAACGTTCAACATAGTGTCTGCTGATCCACAGCAGGGCTCTTCTGCAATCTATAAAAACACCATCTGCTTAGAGCAGGGGAACCGTGTGCAGCTCACTAAGATATAAACTTCTAACCAGAATGTTCAAAGCTGTATTTAGCCACACAACTCCCCATTAAGGTTAATAGGAAGTGTATGGCTTTCGTACATCCCTTTGAAAATTATATGCCATGAACTACTTTGAAACAATATATTCCCACAAGTGTTGACTCAGAAACCAATACTTCTGAAGGAAAACTGCAGTTGCCATAATTCTGAATCACTGCAGCTTAAAAACATGGACTGTTTTTCCCAAAAGTTTCATGGGGTGCACAGTTTAGAAAACAGCAGTGTTTTTCAATTTTAAAAGCGATCCTAATGAGACTTTACTGTTTTAACTATTATCTAAGAACCAGTTTTTCTGCATAAGCTAATGTCAAATCATATTACTGGAACAGGAAAAAATTCTGGAAAAATAAAAAAGTATTTTCATTACTTAGAATTAATGAGATTTAATCCCTTTAACTGTAACTGGAGAGTTTTTGTTTTCTGCAGAGTGGTAGGGATGGTTGTTTATTTACCTGATGTGAAGGTATGAAGCATGTTTATACACATATGTGTTCTAAAAAAGATGTTTCTGTCTCATTATCTTGACATTCCTTTGAGTTATTTCTCCATTACAAAACAAAATAAATTAAAAAAAACCCCCACCTATGTAGTGAGGGACCAGCAACAATATTCTGTACTTTGGGTAAATAATTCTTTCCCGTTAACTGTGACTGTGGAATGGCTGAAAAATTAAATTTCAAGCTTCATACAGTTGCTAGGACTGACTGGTATGGATTTGCATGGAGAACAAAAGGAACTGTAGCTGTTCTTGCATGCCTCTGTCCTGATCCCATATCAGGCAGGCAGCTCTGCAACTTCACATTCTCTCTCTGTATCAAATCTGGTTCACTCTGTTCAAAATTGATGGTGTTTACATTCTACAACATTACAATAAGAGCTGAGTGCTTTACCAAAATTTTGCTGGCCTCTGCCCATAGATAAATGTGACTCAGAGAAAGACATCTATGTAAATCGAATGTGGAGAATAATAAATTAAAAGCAGGAACGAAAAAGGTTAATTTCTCATTTAAGTTAGTTGACTTCATTTCCCCAACTCTGCATAAAATATTACTTAAGGCCAAAAGTAGCAGCTGTAACCTATCCCTTAACTGCCTTCTTCATAGTGCATCTTGCACCTGCTTGTGTTAAATGAAACAAAATGTTATCTGCTCTCTGTGAAAACATTAGGGATGTAAATAAAACTGTTTTATTCAATTATTCTGTTTGCTCCATTCTCCTTCCACCACCTTGGGATAGGCAGGCATGGAAATTAGTTATGAAGTAGGGCCTTAAATTTAAGAGCTTTGAATTTTCAGTTTAGTTCAAAACATTTTAGATCAAGTCTATTCTTGTCTGTCATTCTTACTGCAAACTGTTTCAACAAGAGTAACCAATTTTCTGAAAATGCTCTGCGAAACTCCTCCCAGTGTTTCAGGTAGATTTTATTACAACAATAACCAAGAGAACAGTTGTTTTTTTCCCTGATGTGAGGAGGGAATATGAAAAGTGCTTGCCATGACAGGAATCTTCAGCACGATGACATTATTTGCAATTCTTCTGTCAAGATTTCACTTCTCTGAATGCATACAATGAAACAGCTCTGATTTCTTTCTCTCAAACACACAAATAGCATGAGTACATCTGTTTTTCCTGATCAGTGACAGCTCATCAAAAAAAATGCATATTGCACAGCCTATATTCAAACAAAGTGCAATATTTCATCTAAAGAGAAAGAGCTTCCCTAACCTTGTCCCTTGCAACTTTGCTTGTTATTTTTATCCACTCTTAATTTTAAAAGGATAGAAACAAAATAGTCTAGGTTCAGCATAAACAACAGGGAAAATCAGAGGGAAGAAGGATGTCAAAACTCAGTATCCTATTTATGAAAGAGCAAAGTGTCTCCAGTCCCCAAAATAGAGTCTGTTAACTCCCAAACAAGGTTAGCAATCAATAGGCTATAAAGTAGTTTGAAAGATGATAAGACATTGAGTGCTTCTTTGGGATCATTTTATGTGCTCTGAAGTGGGGTTAGAAGTGGAAAAAGGAGGAGATCAATCCGTGGCAATGGTTCTGTTGTGCACTTCAGAGTTTGTTGCTATTGGGCACAAGGCAGAGAAACCTGTTGCAAATTGGCTGATTGTGATAGGATGCATATGTGATGCAACACAAGATGCTGAAGATATAAACAGCAAGCATGTAACTGCAAGGTTGTTGCCAAGAAAGCATTTACCCTGCTATGCTTTCTTGTTATTGTTTAACACATTTGTACTTTGATTTTCTTCAAAACCTAATATAAAATATAACTGGAGAAGAAGGATACATCTGCCTTAATGAGCAATTCTCTAAGGGGAAATTGTCCTGTCTTCTGTATAAAACTTTAATATAATGCATTGTCTCTGGATTACAAAGCTAGTTTATTTGTGGCACTAAGTTTCAATATTGTGCAGCAGGGAGAAAATGAGGAAATCTCATTCAGGTTTTATAAATTGAGGAGAAATAATGTCTTTCTGCTTTCTTATAAAATAGACTGCCTTGAGTTTTTAGAAATCTTCCCTAGTAGAAGCCAAAATATCTAATAACTTTCATCACTGCAACTCCGTTAACTTTAAGGGAATTTTTCCTGGTGCACATGTAAATAAGTGAGATCAGAATCAGGTCCACTAATTATCCTTTGAGCTATTGTTATTTCAATATAATATGCCATTTGGGAACTAATCTAAGACAAAACAATTATCTCTGTGTGAGACTTCCTTTTCCCGAAACTTGCACTCAGGACGGCAATACAGGAGTAGTGGATAAGGTGAGAAGGTGGTGTTTCACGTCTCTGCTCCTTGCATTTTTTTTATGCAGCTGGAGAAATGACAAAGGAACTCTAGAAGATGAAACAACTATTAAAAGCCTCCAGGAAACTCTCCTTAATTCTCCTTTTTCTTATGTCTCGCTTTCTTCTTAGCAAAACTTTAAATATGCATGTAGTCAAGCAACAAGTTGTTGCGGCAATAGAGGCAACAAAGATACTGAATGAATTCAGAATAGATATTTACAAAATGAACTGGAAAATATAAACTTCACTTATCAGTTTCCAATGTCATTTGAAATTGCAGGTTCTTCATATTTTGGACTGATTTCTTTGTAGTGAACTGATCTTTATGATAGACGTAAGAAAAAATCTGCAGAACATTTCAAGTGATCTTCAAAAGATTAGAACCTTATTATGGAAATGCGATAGCTGCAGAGTTTTAAGAGGATAAAGCAATAAGCGTCCACAGAATTGAAATGGGTTTCTGCAGAAGTCATTCTGAAAACAGACAGAGTATAAAATCATGACCTACAGCTACTGGGTTTCATTAGCCTTTTTATAGGACTTTTCCATAATGGCAGTCACGCTCTAGGACAGAGCACAACATAAAAGGCAATCTGTATTACCTCTTGTCGTTGTCAGATTTTCAGACCAGAGCAACCGAAATAGCTGTCCTTTTGCTTTCTGTGTGTAGCAACAAGAGCAAGGGAAAAAAGAAAACAATGTGTTTTTGCCCAGCGCTCCATAGCCAACACTGCTGACTCATTTTGCAAGCAACAGATGATCACATCCTGAGCCGCAGTTGGGCCAGTGCTACCTCTCTGGGCGGCCTTCACAGCTCGGCAGTGGAGAGGACAGAGAAGTCAAAATAAGGTAACAGTCAACCAACTGGATAAAAGATAAGTGCAAAAAGCAGAAGAGCAAGTATCTAAAACTAATACTGGAGTAGTGAGAGAACCACATAGCTTCAGTAAAACTACCAGAACTACCTAGTTTGTTAATTTAGAATGGATTCTACCATATCCCTGGCAGCTGCGGTTAACAGCTGCACTGTGGTTACGTTACCAACACATCTCGGTGTAACCAGGGGTGAAACAACCTGGCTGAGAGAAAGCTGCTTCCACCAGGTTCTAGCAGGACATCAGTAACCCCATGGGAGCAAGCAGTGCTCGAGCGTGAGCTCTTGGTTCAGTTAGCAACAATGGTAAAAGGGAACAGTGAGGCCAGTGCTTTACCTGACAGACTAAAATTTATTAATGTTAATTGGAGTTTTCCCACTGATTTCACACAGCTTCAGACACCAGCTCAATATAGAATTTTTAACGAATAAAGTCTTCTGGGCAGACCTCAGTGCATAATACTGATTATCTAGCAATAGTCCTTCCCATCTCCTAGGAAATAGAAATAATTATATTTCCAGCTAATCACTGATAAGTAAGAGATGATGAGAAAATTTCAATATAGCAGAAGACATTTTTCTCTTTTTTTTTCTCTTTTTCTATTTACCAACTTCAAGCCAGCTAACTACAGTTTAAAAACTACTAACTGAGCTGAAGAAAGTCCATTTGAATTCAGAAAAGAAAAACATCAGAAACTTTCACTAACACAGAGAGATTCCCTATTGCAGAGACATCAAACATGATAAAAATTTTGAAATTATTGATAATGCAGGAAATTAGTAACATGTAACTTGTATTTTCAGAAACACTGGTATTAAAAGAGTGGGGAATTATGTTCATGATACATCAGTATGGCTTCTGATGCTAAGAAAAAACTGCAACATTTTTATGATTCCTTCCACACGATGGACCTATCTATGCTAGTAAATTAAAAAGTGTCGAGGCACTGGAACGAGAGCTGAAAGCCAATTGTCTGTATTGCTAAGCTGTCAAATGGTCCTTGGCCTACTTTTTGCGTTGACCAACTAGTGCTCTCCCTAAGAATTTCCAGAGAAGGTTTAGAAGTTGTCATACATGTTGATTTACAATGAATTCTGATCCCACATATCCTTCTGTGTGGCAGGAAAGGGGATATGAAGCACATCTCAGTGCACAGCCATACTGGACAACCAATTTCAAGCTGAGCTGAAAGAAAGTCAAAAGATGTACTGATGTTAGGCCAGGCAGGCAACGTCTTCAGATTCAGCCAGCAACAGTGACAAATACTGATACTTAACAATCAGGTCCTGCTTCACCTTTCATTATTTTTTGGTCTGCTGTGAGTTAGGAGTATCTGATAGTAATTATTAAGGTTTTCAAAAACAAGGCTCTCTTAAGTACGCAAGTCCCGGAAAACTACCGAGTCTGTCTGCAATATAACTTGATCATTATCCAGGTTTCCTATACTATAAAGATAATATTTTTATAACTTTCTTCAGGGCCATATTGCTGACATAACTTATTAGTTTGACAGATTGTTTTATAAAATAAAGTGGACCTAATTCTGCCTAGAACTTTTAGCGTTTTTTGACCCCGCAACAAGAAGCATTTGTCACTAATCTGACTCTTCTGCAGAGCAGCAGCAGCCGAGGCCCAGAGGGGTTAGACAGAAGTTCAGCAGCACAGCCCAGAAGCGACTCCAGGGCTATATTTCCAATAGTAAATAAAAAAGCCTAAGCAACCCTCGCTGGCACTGAGGCCACCTGGCATGGCTCATGTACATGTCTCAGCTTTCATACCCTGCAGAACAGCCACATTCATGCCGTCTGTTGAGAACGGTCACCGGGCTACGCTAGGCCCTCAGTTGTGCCCAGGCACATTGCATTGGAGGGTGCTAGCTGACAAAAGCATGCCATGGGCCATGCTGGCTGATGCCAATTCCATCAACCACGGAACAGTAATCAGATCCATGTCTCAGGGAAGTTTAGTTTCCTAGCAGAGGCAGAGACTGGTTGCCCGGTCTCCCGCTGCCCATTCTGACGACAAGAAAGCTCAACTTTATCTAAATACCAAAGTGTACTTGACTAGGCTCTTACACAGGACTAAGTGTGTTACTTCAGGTAGGCCAGAGTTTTTAGGAATGTTAAAATGTCTGACCCATGAAAAAAATTTATTAGAAAATTTCTAGCTTTTCTGACATACTAATTCTTCACCAAGGATTTCTTTTTCCCAACAAACTAAGCATGTCTGACAACCAGAAGCCATATTGCTGATACAGACAATGGAGAGCAGCTGGCATTTCATATACCAATGCAAAGGTTGGGGGGGAATGTTTTTTGCTTCTAGATTGTCTGTGATTGCTGACAAATAAAAAGAGGTTTATCATCTTCAATGGACAATGCTGTAAAAATGTCTCTGCAGTTATTCAGGTTGTGCTCTCACTTTCATTGACTTAAATGTGATGTTTTAACATAGCTTATTGTGTGATGCAAACAGTATATGCAATTTATGCTAAATAGAGTTGTAAGAAACCTAGTTTTACTGCAAAAAGTCCTTTTTGAAGAAGAAATGAGTATTTTAAAAGCTGTCACATATATGTACACAATGATTTATATCCCCAGGTAATATGGCCTTTGGAAGCACTATATATATGTATATTTGGGACTTTCAGAATGTTTTAAACTGGTGTACTTTGAACTGCTCACTCGTTTTTCATTGTTAACAGAAATTATGTGGGTAACTCCTCTCAGTACATACTGCACTAAATAATCGCCTCCAGTGTCTTCAGAGATGATAAAATATATTTTAACCTTGCACGAACAACATTTATTTTTTTCTTTCAAAGAAGCATGTGCACATTGCTTGTAGCAAAAGAAGAGTAAGATGAAAACTAATCCCAAACAATATATTTATTTATAAGCTTTCCTTGATATTTTGACCATTAAATTTGGGTTGTTGCTGGAAAACTGAAATGACAAGCAAGGTTCTTTGGCAAAGGATCTGAAGTGGGAATAAGAAAGCTGAGGGCTTTGCAGTCAATACACCATCAGCCTTTTTTATCTGTACCACATTGTCCACTGAAGGAGGCCATTGGTTTCGCTTTGATTAAAAGCAGATGCTTAAACCAGATGTTTGGAGTTCAAAAGCATAGAACTCACGCTTATGAAATGCTTCCCTGTGAGGCACTCAGGGCTATGAAAACAGGTACAGAGTGTCCTCAAGTTCAAATTTCAGATATTCTAGGTAGTAGGGAAAAATAATAGAGCATTCACCTAATACAGTACTTCCCCACAGGCAGAAGCAGTGTTCTGGGGTTTGAAACTGTCTGTACGGTGCAGTACGATTATGTTTGCACTCTGTTTGGTATCTGTTCAGAAAAAAAAACAAAATCTGCTCTGCATTATTAGTGCTGTGCCTGGTTGTCCCTGCAGCCCTGCAGCGTCCATGGGAGGAGGTGGGATGGGCAGGATGACAGATGCCAGCTGCTGGGCAGGAGAAGGGGGAAAGGGCTGGGTGCTGTGACCTGAAGGTACATGTCTTAGCTCTATTCTTGGTATTTAGTGACGTGTACTGGTTTTTTTAAGTAACCACTCACCTATACTAGAAAAGTTCACTATTTTACAGAGGAGTGTGTAAGAGAATTAAGTTGTTAAAAGAAGGGGAGCAAAGCCTCAGTATCATAACCATGAGGGCACCCAAAGCCCTGGCTGTCCCTGCCTACCCCTTTGGGGCCTCTCCCTCCCTGCCCACAGCCCAGGACCCCATTGTACCTCCCCAGGCCTTCCCCAGTCCTGCCACAGCCCAGGACCCGCTGTCAGCCCCCTGACACCGTCTGCCCCAGCCACAGTGATGATCCAGCTTCCCTGTCTGGCTCAGCCATGGGCCCTGGCCCACATCCCGTCCTGGCCTGCCCTGGTGCCCCTCGGCTGCCCTGCCAGCCCTGGGATAGCCTGGCCCCATCTCTTGGCCCTGAGAGAGCCGCTGGCATGTGCAGCACCCTGACCATCATGCAGGAGCACTGACTGCCTCTCTGGCAGTAAGCTAAGAGACTCAGAGGCAGAGTGTGACTGCTTCCGCGCTATCAAACTCTGTCAGATCTTGGAAGCAGAATGGGAGTGTATAAAATGCCCTTTGGGGAATGGTCCTTGGCCCACTCTGCCTTCCAGACTTCCTCTGGTAAGGTTGGCTGTGGTCTTCCAGCTGCACAGGCATCACCATCTTCAAAGAAGGGGTCTTTTATCAGGCCTGCTTTTAAAAAAGCCTGAAGTTTTAGAGCTGTCATATTTCAGATCTTGTGGGCTTTAAAAGTAAACTACAGTTGCATGCCTGGATAGATTCCCTACTGGAAGAGCACTATGTTTGCTATAAACATGAACATTTGAAATGGTCCAAAGTCTTTGTAAGCAAACTTGTCTGGCATTACTTGACAATGAGTGTGTTTTCCATTTGCAAATAAATTTTTGAATGTCCCACAGGGGTTATGAAGGATTCAGAGGAACAAATATTTCTTTTCCTACAATTTTTTACCTCATTTTAGGACCAAAAAAATGTATAATGTGAGTGATTTTAGTTGTTTCTATAAATACAATTATATTGTGCTTTATAAAACCTTTTATCCTTTTTGGGAACAGTGTAATCTTTTATGTGTTATATTGAAAACACATGAAGACAGTCCTCAGTGGACAAGCTGAACCAGGAATGCCTTTTGTTACCCAGCATAGTTTAGATGTAAGGAAGAAGAGGAAACCTGAAGGCAAGAGGAAAGGACACAGAGAGCTGTGTATTGCATATTGCTGTGAGTCTGTAGACCTCTACAAGGATCCTTTATAAATCAGACCTATCTCATTGGATAGTAATTTCGAGAAAATGTACAGAAGGTGGCCCAAGGACTACAAATTTAGGACTACCATCAGCAGAAGTAAATAAGCAAGATGCCTCTGAATGAGACACAGATGGTGTACAAAAGGTTAGAGAGAAAACCAGTGGAGAATGGAAATCCCAAAGTCAATGGATGGCAGGACTGCAGGTACATCAGAGACAACAGGAAGCTCAAAGAGGTTGTGAACAGTTACTGGTCCCAAAAACTGCCATGGATAGGGGTCACTAGAAGGACTCTTCAAGAAATGTGTTGGGGGACAGTTCTGAATGAGAAACAGGTTGGTCAAGCCCAGCTAGAAACAGAGTGAAGTACACCTGTATCCGGGGTAGAAAGACAGTATTCAAGGAAACTGGAAAAGAAGGTGAAAACACCTATATGGCTTGGGTTGACAGTTTTATGGGAGAGCTGTATAAAAGGACAAGAAAGTGACACAACTTTTTAATAAGAAATAATTTAGGAAGTCATATGGGCAAAATGTGCACTAGTCTATGGTTTTGTTCATTATTATAATTTAAAATTTCTACTCCAACAAAGATCCATATCCCCTACTCCCAAAACACAGAAGTTGCCAGACGGAACTAATCTACCATGCTCCTCAAGCAGTTTCCCTGTTTTTGAATTTGATTTATTGAATTTGACACAGATGCTAGACCCTGAAGGTCTCACAAAACTGATGTATGTAGGCAGTGGGCAAAAAGCAACAGGCACAAAAACCTATGGGCAATGAAGCTGATACGGTTTCTCCCTTTATTTTCTTGAATGTATTACCCAATTTAATCCTAAAAACAGTTTAGTCAGACATGCAGCTTATGTGTACTCTAAGGCTGACAACAGCGATATGTTGATAAGACATTCAAATCAAAATTTCACCACAGCAGGAGTCTGGCTCACGGGCAGGTGATAAGTGAGAACCTGACTGAAATTCAGCTCAGATAAGATGAAAGCGGGAAGACACATTGGGAGAAACTAATGAGAGAGATGGCAGAAGTAGCCTCAGCCCCTCTACTGACAGAGCAAAGCCTTTCACAACTAAAATTATTCACTACTTGGAGCAGCACCCAGGTGCCGTCTGATGACAATTCACACTAGCAGCTCAACCAGGTATTACCGATGCTGTTGACTGGCAAGCTGACTTTTCTTCTTCGGTACAGAGATTGCCACCGGTCTTTGAAACCTTGTCACCTCAAGATTAGGTTAATGCAATATGTTTGTTATGAGGCTACCCTGTGAAAATCTTTGGGGTTTGTGTTTGCATAAAAAATAATACCTTGCTCACAGGGATAGTGTCTTCCTAGTAGATGTTTTGCAAGTGGCATCTAGACAGGTTTTTTCAGCCAAAAGACGTGTTTTCTGTGAGAGACTTTTGTCAGATATCACTCTTAAAAGTAATTTATATCATGAAAATTAATAATGATAAGGACACATGAATACAGCTGAAATGAGACATTTTGGCAGTAGCTTCTCTGTGAAAGGAAATTTCCTTTGACATTATTACCCACAGAAAACCGGTAGAGCAGTTTTTAATTTAAAAAATGAAAATAGCATAGGGATGAGGAATCACATTTTTATTAAAAAAATGTAAGAAAACAGGGGAGACAAATGTTTACAGAAGCAAGGAAATATCTTTTGAAGACATTCTATCAGGAGCTCAAACTGAATGTGTAATGTGTATCAGAAAGGACTTTACAAGAACAACAAAAAAGAAAACAAATGTGTAAACAGCAAAGAAGGAGCGGCTATGAAAAAAAAATTCAAAAAATCAATGTTGTATTAAAACTAAAAGGAAAATAGAAAGCATCAATTTTTATGAATTAAATGCAAAACAATTATAATGCAGGCCAAAACAGATTCTTAGAATCAACTTGTTAAAGGCATAAAATTATTCATCAAAAGTGATTAACTAGAAAGCAAACATACCAGAAACTAGAAGCCTGGCAGAGTCTGCAGGGTTAGTAGATGGTGAAGCAGTGAAAGGTTTTCTCACAGAAGGTAAGACTGTAAGAGCAGAGCTAAATTAATTCATTGCATTCCTGCTGAGTACGAGGAACGTGAGGAAGTTCCCATCCTCGAACCGTTATTTCTGCAGGATGAGTCAGAGGAGTCATCTTGAGCAGAAGGAGCAGCAAGAGAAGCTTAGAAAATTGTTCATTAAATGAAGAGTCATGAGTCACAAGGCCAAGATAACTATCATCCAAGATCTTTAAAAGGACTGAAATATTACATGGCCAAGCTATTAAATGTTGTATACAGTCTATCATTCAATCACCATCCATGTAAAATAGAATATGGTTTGGTCTTAAACAGGGACTTGTATAGGTTATAGCGCAGTAGCCCTAATTGTTGTACTTGCAAAAATGGAAAAGTTTATCTTAAAGGTAGATGTAGTAGGCATGTAGCTAAATTAACACACCAGGAAAGAGTTAACACGTCACTTGTAATTTGTTGCTTCAAAAGCCTCAAAAAACTGTTTGTGTTCTTTGAGTAAGCAAAGAGGCATATACATGAGATCAGGTTAATACAGTAGACTTGGGTTTCCAGAAGGCTCTCAGATGACTTCTCACCAAAGACAATTAGAGCAATCAACCTATCACAGATCAAGAAAAATGTAAGTCCTCTTATGAATTTCAAGGATAAGCAGAGATAAGATGCAGGGAGTAAAGAGACAGCTTTTCCCAACCGAAAGGCATAAAAGTGACAGGTAAAAAAGCAGATAAAATTCAATAAATGTAAATAATGTACATCCTGTATAGTACATGCACTGTAACAGGCTCTCAATTAGCTGTTACCACTCCCCCCCAAAAAAGAACCTGAGAATAATTTTTGCTGTGAGCAATTTTGTGGGGAAAAAAATAGTAAAAATCAATGCCTGATATGAATAAAAAAGACATATGGAGCATTAGAAACTATTAGGATATGTACCAAAACAGGCAGCTACACTATGTTACTGCAGAAGTGTGGTGTGTCCACTTACTGAGTAAAATAAGCGGATATGAAGTTTCTGTCTCCTTGTCTTAAAATCTGTAGTAGAAAAGATACAACAGAAATCAACAGGAATAAAGTGGTGAAGAATGGTTATCATAGAGTTAGGCTACATAAACTAGGGCTTCTCAGTCTGGTAAAAGGAGAGGAAGGATTTGAAAGCAGTCTTTGAATAATGAATTGCATAGAGAAGGTGAGTAGGTAATCATTATTCTTTGATTCTTACAGTGGAAAAACTAAGAGGGATCAAAACAGAAATAAGTAGTTTTTTACACAGTCTATAACTACAGGTTGCTGAAGATGCCAAAAAGCGTAAATTAAAGAAGTGACTAAAACTTATAGGGTTACTCTGTGCCTGTCAAGGCTTACTTTACAGAAAAATGCTGTTGCAAACTCAGCAAGTCCTTGCACCACAGATTTCCTGAAGCTGGGAGGACATACTGGGAGAAGTACCATGAAATGCTTCTGCCTCTTGTACACTTTCTTCCAGCATTTAGCACCGATTTTTGTCAGAGACACAGCAGTGGGTTCCTTGCAGCCAAACCCCAAATGGAATATGTTCTTATGTACCCTAGTGGGACAATTTTCTCCACTCAATTGCACGATAACCCATTTCCACACTAATGAGAGAAGAATTGAGGGAAAGGCTTGTTTCTCATTTCAGAAACATTAATTTTAAAACTGTCCTTTGGTCTTACACATTACTAGGATTTATGCTGTAAATCATCCTCAAAGAGTTCTTTTATTTCTCTATATTTTCCTCACCTCTTCTTCAAATAAAAATAACTAAAAAATCCTCTAAGCTCAACTAACATTATTAGGAGAGTTTTTCTGACATTTGTGCAGCAAAAGTCAGAACAATATAAAAGCCACAGAACTGGCAGGCGGGATCTAACATGTGAGCAGAAGGTGTGAATTAAATGAGCTAGCACATATGCACTGGGCTCAATAAAAAGATCTCACAGAACATAATATTTTATGGCCTTGGCTTTTTACTTTTGGAGGTAAAGGTAAGGTAAAAGCAAGCAGAGTTGAACTCTCTGGTATTGAGCTCATCCTGCTGTTACTGAACACAGGAAGATAGTGACAACTCAGTGAAAATCGCAGGTTCCACCTCACAGTCTGAATTTTTGTGATGTGACACCAAGAGGCAAAGCCTGTTGGAAAAGGTTATAAGAAAGGCACTAAGCAATCTTTGAACCCTCTAATCCTAAGATATTACAGTAGAAACAGAAGTCTGTGATCTAAAATGCTGCAGCCAGAAAATTATCCAGCAGACCAGCTACTTCACCTGAAGTTACCTCAAGAACTTAAGTTACCAAGACTATTCTCATACCATCAGTATGACTGTAAACTAAACTGGTGAGAAAGTCTAGTGACATAGTCTGCCCTGGACAGCAAAAGAGAAGACATAGTCTGGTGACAAAGTCTGCCCAGGACAGACAAAAGAGAAGTGTGAAAAATACTTTTGCCATCAACAGTTACTCAGGTACTTGTGAGAATAAGCATCAGGATTTCCTCAAATGTCAGCTATGAAATATTGCCATTTATCTAGGTCTGTGCACATGTAAGGTAATTCCAGGTGTACTTTTTAAAGTAAGATTTCTCTGAAAGAAAAAGCATCAGAATGGCAGCATTACAAAAAATGATCTGCATATTTTTGCATTTTGTCAGCTGTAAGGAGTCACACAGACAAGAGACTCACCTGGCATAATGAAATTTTTTTATTTTATCATTACTAAAATATGAGCTTGCAAATTGTGGGTTAAAACTGTAAGTGGACCATGCCTTAATCTACTGTTTTTCATTTCCTGTGAGGTAAATTGATTACCAGGTCTGTGTGGATAGTTTTGCTATTTAACACTTCATCTAGCACCCTCCATGAGACTTTGTGAAGCCACAGACCTGAGATCGTACTTTCTGTGGGCTTTGCCCTGTTCACAGTGGGAGCAAGCACCATCCTTGTGACAGCAACTCGGGCTTCTCTAGTGTGAGTTAATTACATTTCCTCTTGATCATTGGATGGGAAAAATCTGTGTGCTTGTATTTATTGTTTTATTACTTGGTCTGGCCTATCAGCACATTCTTGGTGAATTAAGCCTTTGGCTATGACAGAAAGAAAAGACTAAAGAAAGCGTGAGTTATGAAAAGCAAACAAATTCATTTCTTTGGAGCTTCATGTAGACTATGAGTTTGGAGACATTGCCTAACATTTTCCCCTAAATTACCACAGCGCTTTTCACATCCACATGTGAGATTGAGATCATGGGCCTCCAGGTCTTCTGAATGTTTTCTTGGGGACTGAGCCTGCTTTTCTTGACAGTATTGCCATTTGACACATAGATCTCAGTCTGAGATAAGATGTCAGTTTCTGAAGATGATACAGAGAGGACTTTCTTCACTAATGTTTTATTTTCTGAGAGAAAAGATGAGATACTTTATTTTCCTAATATCAGCAGCTTTTGCCAGTTCATAACAACAAAAATGTATTTACAGCTAATACCCTTTGTTTACTGTCCTTCAAGCTGATTCTAGGGCTGTTCTTGATAGGGTTTTTGACTGCTCCTGATCTTGATCAAGTTTTTGTACATGTTTTGCCCGTCTTCATTCCTTTGTCCTTGGCTCTATAGAGTCATCTAAAGCTCTCTGGCAGGAGGCAACTAGTTCTGCATGATTGGCATTTTATTTCGGAAACTGGGGTCAGCTATTTGGAGGAAAGAAGGTCATCAGTTGCATAAAACAGTCCATTCGACCTGAGTGGGAAGTGATGCAGTCAAGGACAGATGAGTTTTACACTAATTTGGGCAACACAAATTTCAATTTCACTCTTTTTTTGCATAGAAAGGAGCTTAACAAGGGACTATTATAGGATGAGTTTGTTATTTGTGGGTAATCGGATTATTACAATTTAAGCTTACATTACATCTGTTCAGCAAGGGGGCATAAAAACACAGGAACTGTCAAAACAGTTGGGATCAGTGATCCTTCCAGTTTACTATTCTTCCCCTGATAACAGCTGCTTTAGCAATCTAGTAAGTAGCAAAGATTATATACAGGAGTACAAGTATAAATCATGCTTAACCTGTCAGTCAACCTGGAGGAGTACATTTTTCATCTTTTGCTTGCAATGGAGTTGACTATTTGACCTATCATTTTCAAGAATGATTTAGAAGAATAATTTGGAAGCAAAAAAACCCAGAAAACTCCATGCTCTTCTGAATGGGACATGTAACAAAATAACTGCAAGCAGTTCATCGCAAGCCACAGCACTCTGGCAAACAGGGAGACAATCAGGTGACTGAACGCATGCACCTAAGCACCTTTTTTTGAGGCCTTATGTTATTTGGCACACGTATGGCACAAAATCTTATGGGAGACCTGTAACTTTTTTGGAACAGCTGTTGGAGATTAAGCAGGACGTCCTTGGGCACTAAAAGGTCATTTGTTACCCACATGTAGGTAGTTGTACATCCCTTTTGCTGTCAGAGGCACACTGTTGGGTTAAATAAGTCCTTATACTACATGTCGTCTGGGGTAGGCATCAATGACACCACACCTTATTCCAGTGTAAATCTGCTCTTGTTATAATCTGGCCATAGGTTTGGCACTGCAAGGGCATTCAGTCCCTTCTCTGGCAGAGCATTTAAGTACTTGCTTAATCATAAACACAGAAAGTCAAAAACCTGTAAGACTCAGGCTTACAGACAGATAATTAAGCTTGATTTTAAGCATCCACTTGAGTGCTCTGCTGAATTATTATCAGTGTCTTTCATTTCATGTGTTCAAGTTCACTATCTATTGGTAAAAACTGGTCTTCTTAGAATGATAAAAAGATGTATCCTTCCTACATTTGAATTTTCTACACGGATCTTCAGAGATCTTAGTTATAAGAAAGCTTTCTAAGAGAAGATTATATTCAATGGAAATATTAATGCTGAGAGCATTAAACATTTGTGTTTTCAATGGAAAAACAGTGACTCTCAGCAGTTATGCCTTGATCTTGAGTTTTGAGGTCAACCCTGGTCATGAATAATCTTTTCATGGTCTTTAGATCAAATCAAGGTCAGTTTAACATTCCTGTCAAATTGAACATCACAAAAACAAAAATTTTAGAGGGAAGGGTGTAAATCCACAAAGAATGAAACCAAGGAAAATGTTTGCAGTAACCTTTGCAGGAGTGAAACTGCCCAGCATTGGGAACAGTTCTGTATGTTCTGCTATCATCACAGCAAGTCAGTAGAAAAATAAATGGCTGTTAATACTACAGCACTGATTTTTATATCTTATTGCATAGACCTTTAGATTTGCATGTTTTTCAAGTTTCAGACTATTTTGCTTCAAAGCAGGCTAAATTAATCATTTTGAAGTTGAGCAAACTCCGGTTTGATTGTTCTAATGGAATATATTTTTGGGAATGCCCCTTGAACTAAGCATCTGACAGCTTTTTTCTTGTACAGGTAACATTTCCATTATCAAATGAGTATAAACGTAATTCCTTACTAAAGAACAAACAAGTAGGAGTTTGGGAAGGTGTGTAAACTGAGTGGCTAATGGACTCCACTGGGCAAAGGGACAGGTCTTCCTGAGAGGACTGTTTATCACTTGGCTGTGGATTAAACAGATGCCCCAGAGAGTGTTTTTGCAATGAAGTTCATGTTTCTTAATCATATTTATATTTCAGGATAATGACTGTCTGCATTTGAATTAATGGAAATTAAAATGTTCTGACCTTACTGTCTTGAGAACAAAGTCAGTTTCAGCAGGTATAAAATATAACAAAGCGATGTTCTTTTTTCCATCTTTATTTAAATAAACCTTGTCAGGAAAGGAATGATAGCAAATAACCTATCTATGAATGTTTAACAGTTAATGGAAAGCGAATATAATAGTCCTTCTGTAACAGTACTAATGTGACTGAGATTGTAAGAGGAAAATGTTAATTTTAAAGCCATGGAGCCAATGTACATATGTAGTGATTTATATGACTTTATGTGACTTAATTGTATCCATATCTATGTGTAGGAGGAACAATCTACAACACATGTAGATACACAACCCATGATTTCATTTTTGTGTGTTTAAATACATAGTCACAGTATTGCATCTAATTTTTCCATTTGCCAAACTCCAAAAATACAGAACAAAGCAAACTATGGTGTCTGATTGCATATATCAATAACCTTTTTACATGTCATAAGATATCCAAGCACTTCATTATTTAAAATCTAAATATCTACAGTGGCTGGAAACACATTCATTCTTACTGAGAGCTAAGCCCCTACCATTTCAAAAATCAAGCAATTTCTAAGTAATCTGAGTACCTCACAAAGAATTTAAAACATATCTTATTTTCATTCTGGAGTAAATAAAAGCTGTCAGATTGGCATTTACCACATTTATGCCACAAAATGTATTTTTTTACATATGCAGACTTATGTCAAACATCAATCTATCTATCTCAGGAATAAATTTGGGGGGCAGGAATAGCTTAAGTGCAACAAGAATAAGAGAATCAGACCAAAGTCCCAGCTTTGTGTTAAAACAAGCAGTCAAAACATGCAATTAGACAAGTTTGAGGTTCATGGGTGTAGCACAAAATGCAATTAATATAAGATTATTGATTATTCCAGAAACTGTGAACTTATTTCCCATGTATGAGATTCCTTTACCAAATGAATGATACACTTCCAAAATTTCACAAAAGTTCCCAAGTCTCATCTTTTAAAATAATTTTTAACATCTTCTGTGACCCTGATATCATGGTAAGACCAGATGGTGTCCTGAATACAGTAGGCAGAATTGTGCTGTTCATGGAAAAAAATTCTGTGTTGAGCTCTGCAAATGGTTAAAATTTGAGTTCATCAAGGATTTTTGCAAGATGATACAGATTTGTCCATGAACACGGAATTGTTGGATGAGAGCATCTGTTCTTAGTTCTTGACATTAAGATTTTGCAATGACTTGGAGATGTATACAAGGTTATTAGCACAGTTTGTGTGTGTTAGTATTTTTTGCTCTAGTGATGCTTCATTGGCTCTGCAAAACTTAAATGAAAGTCTTCTAGACTATTCTTTACAGCCTAATGAAATTTTGAATATTATTTCTGTCTCTGAAAAGTTAACATTGCCATAGGCAAGCTGGTAATTATATTTACTACTTTACATATCAAAATATGATTATCTGTTCTTGTCTTTGAACTGTGAGAGGTGTCTCCTTCCTCCTCTTTGTCCTTGTTATGTTCTTGGCAAAAAAACACCCCCGAAACCCCAGATCTTTTAGAACTTCTTAAACTCTCATAGCACTTGTTGGTTACATTACTCTACCTTAAACTTTAAAATACCTTTTATTAAAAAATAAAATAAAATTAGGCATTCCATTTACCTTAAACGCAGTGGCTAAATTCTTTCCTTTCCTCCTTGTTTAACCCCACCTAACTGGCTTTGTGGAATATGTCTGTCCCATAAAGAATGTTCATTGAAACCAGATTACACACAGTACAACTCCTTAACCGAAGCAAAAGAAAAACTGTATAGAATGATATCACACCTCTGACTGGCAAAAACTTTACCTGCATTCTATTTAAAAAATGTTGGTTACGATATTCCCACTGGGGAGCTCATAAGTGATGGGATCAAAGTCATGAACGTAACTGAGAAAACAGAATCCGGCATAAGAGCCTCAGAATGACTAATTAAAATTTCCATGCTCTCTTAAAGTGAGCAGGGACATGACCTAAATACTGCTATACCCTGTAGGGTTTTTTTCTGTGACATGAGTGCTGGGTAGATCACATGCTTAAGTCCAAACTCTATAGACCTTATATAATTTTCCAGGCACCAGTTCTGCACTAAGTGTCCAAATAATTAGGATAAGCTATCAGATATCTGGAATGGATTGTTCCATCCTTACTCTTGCAAAGCCTCACAGGAATTTGAATTATTGTGCATTTTTCTGGTGCTTCTTATTTCCTACACACTCAAATAAAGATGGTACTTTAAAATCTATTTTTTTTAAAGATTGTTTTCAGGAGTCTAAAATTAGACACCGATGAAGTCTTCATAGCAGGAACATACAAACAAAAATCACAAACTATTGTGTCACTATAAAAATGTCTCTCCACCCAAAATTCCTCCAAAGCCCAATTTCAGGCTCGGGATGTGTTCTGAAATACACAAACCACAATTTGTACTGGCTTTTCATGAAACTGCGTGCATATCTGCAAGGGCAGAATCTGGACTGTTATTTTAACATATAAACCAGGAAAGGATAATCTAGAACAACACAAATTGTGCCTGAGATATACATAACAAACATTTTTGGTCCATGTCTGACCCACTAAATGTATCTGTTCATGTTTAGAGACTCTGTTTTCAAATGGCAGGCCAGGTGAACTTCTGGAGCCTACTAAATCTTCCAATGTCCCAAAGTTTTCATATATTATCTTTATATGTAACATAAGTTTGTGTGTAAAAGTGTGTGTGTGCGTGTGTGCCTGGGGATTAGAATTTATCCTGCTGGTGGCACAGACAAAGAACTGGTTTTGAACTTCTCAGAGGTGTTGCTTTGTAAATGTTTAGTCACAATAGGATGTTAGGGGGATGTGAGAAAAGTAAGTTTTAAGGCAAATGACTTTTTTTTTCACCTTGGCATCAGCAAAAGTTGGATTTGCTCACAGTTTTTTATTTTTGTGCGGTTTAAGAGGATGTTGTCTCACTGAAAGGTCTTTCTGCTAACTAGATATGAGAAAAATGTAAGGTCTGCTGTTCAAGAGGGGAACAATTGATTTGCAGCAGGCAGAACAATGGCTTTTGCCAGCTCCATGATTTGGCTTCTGCAGGAGGAGCCTAAGAACACCCAGGAGATAAAGTGAAGCGGGCAGGACACAGTGTGGTTTTCTTCCAACCAATTTTTTGTACTGCTAAATTTGGGCAGTTGTCTGAGGGAATAAACTATGCAGGGCTGAAGGATTTATATAAGACTTCCTGAGGAATCAGAGGACTGGCACATCTGCTTAATGTGAACAAAGACAGTAATGTGAACCCTGCTCTCTTCATTCCCTGCTCTCATGTTATTAGATCCTTAAATTATATTTTCATTAAAGTTATGTATATATCATTAAGAACTGAGCCTTAAGCAAACCCAGCAATGGGCTAAACTGAAATTCAACTGTTTCCAGAAATATCCCACGGAAAGTATAACACTCTGCAAAGTAAAATCTAAAGTCAAAGAGATGGGAAGGGAGATTGTCTTGGAAGTCTTCCTTGAAGAATTAGGACTGTGTGGAGAGGTCCCTTCCAACCCTGAACATTCTGTGAGAGCATGGGACCTAAGTCATCTGATCCCTCTCATGCCATAATCTGTTAGTAAAAAGTCTCAGGACCACATGATAGGATTTAGCATGGATAAAAACTCAAATCTAGTGAAAATCCTTGAGTAAGTTCCTAGAAACAGGTCAGCATCATTAGGAGGGTTTGAACTTTTAAGACATTTTGGGTGCAAGAGACTAAGACTCCTGTCACACTTGGAATCTGCAAGTGATTCATTATCCAAGACCTGTGAACAAAAGAATGAACATTTGTTTTTAAATTTTATTTTTAATTAGGTTGTTTTGTTATAGAACAAGCAGCATTAGAAATATCCTGAAACAAAATCAGTTAATAATGGTGAAACTATTGTCCTCTGCTGCTTACAGAGTAAAAGGGGAGGACGATGAATGAAGCCAGCAGAATTAGGTAACAGTAGAAAGACAAAATGAAATGGAAGACCCTGGTGTCAGAAAGGAATTGTTAAGGTGTTCTGGTTTGGCTGCAGCCGGCAACAAAAGTGCCACACGGCCGCCCCTCCCCCCACCGGGGTGTGGAGGAGAATGGAAAGAAACAGGCAGAAACTGGTGGGTCGGGATAAGGGCAGTTTAACAGAACAGCAAACAAAGG
>Ga0065711_1027173_pt1 | contig 53122 bp, 22 predicted proteins | sample Hoacrofraction12_FD_59098 | JGI IMG/M metagenome (GOLD analysis project Ga0065711, IMG submission 59098) | Hoatzin crop microbial communities from Cojedes, Venezuela - Epithelial fraction 12 v2 (version 2) | ecosystem: Host-associated > Birds > Digestive system > Esophagus > Crop | place... | reverse complement strand
TTTTTTTTTTTTTTTGGCAGTTTTCCTCACCACTGCTCTTTCTTTAAGAGCTTTCTTTGATGACAGGACAGCGCCCCAGATTTCCCAAATCATAGAAAGCCTGGAAAAGGTTAATTGGAAAAGTCAGAGTTGCAGTTGGATAGTTAGTGCAGCTGTATTCTCTCTGCCGCTTGTTAACATTTTCTCAGTGCCTTCAGGCCCCACAACTCAGTGTCACTGCTGTCGCCAGCGCCCTGGCTGCGAGTCCACTCCCCAGCCTCGCTGGCTCCTCATTTCTATACGCTTCACTTTGCTGAGCCACTCCGAGCTGGCGTCATCCATCCAGTCACAGCTCTCTAAGTTTGCCATGTGCACTGACCCCGTGCTGACCCTGAACCATGATACAAACTATGGGATTGTAATTAATCTCTAATTACCCACAATACCTCGCTGGGTATTCAGCCTGCTGTTCAGTTGTATTCCTAACCAATTCAGTCATCAGTGGAGCATTCAAATTCGGTGCAGCTCAGTGTTTAGAAACCAAGGGCTTCACTAATATTGAGCGGCTGGGCTACTTAGAGGGCTGTGTCCACCTTGCTTTGCTCAGGCAGAACTCTCCATTCAGGCAGGGCAGAGTCTGGCTCTGGCTGTAGTTTGACCAATTGAGGGTGCAATGCTTGTGTTCATGTTTCACCAATCAAAAGACAACTGATCAGGCTGTATGTGACATCAGTCCTTTATCTCTGTTAGTTCTTTCTTTTGTAGCTAGCACATTTCTTATACCAGGGAACAGGAGAAGACTTTCCTTGAGCCTTCTCAGATCTTCCTAGAAAGCATCAGTCCTCTTTTAATTTAAGTCGTATTCCTGCTTCTGTCCAAGTGGTGAGATCTAGGAAGAGTAATTCCCTGGAAAGGTGCGCTGAGGATGCTGAGCTGGGACAGGGAACTAGTCCTGGGATTGTGAAGAGGTGCTGCTCCTGAGCTCCCAGTTAAATCCAACCCTTCAGAGAAGATATTTGGTTTGGGCATGACTATAGGGGCTGCTATGGACTGTTAAGTTCAGTTTCACTCTGGTTATCCCACTGGGACAGGATCTTCCACTCCTTTTGAGTACAGCAAATGCAAAGCCATTGTATTGCAGCCCTCGAATGCTAGAGGACTCAATAATCAAACCACAGTGTAAGAAAAGAGAAAAAACCTGCATTCTCTGATTCCCATTACCTCAGCTGGCAAACTCTTTCCCCAAGTGTAGCTCTCCTACCATCTTCTCATGTCTCAACCCATTTTCCTTTCTCTCCCTTCGCATACTTGCACTTTTCCAACTTCCCCCGGTCCTAAAGTATCTCTCTGGCTAGCCTCTGACATCTTCTCATCCGCACTCCCATTTTCCTTCCACCCCAAAATCTTTTCAGAGTTTCAGAGAGCTTTTCTTGGAGATGGGAGGGAATATTTTGATAGGACATAGTTTGAGCAGAGCATGCATATTTGTCAAAACATGGAGAAGTCCCAGTTCCAATGCTGTACTTGCCAAACAAGACCAAGATCCAGTGCAAACTGGTGTGGCTCACCAGCAGCCAGTCAGCAGTAGGTGCCAGCTCTGACATCCTGGGGTGGAGCTGGGACTTTCAGGACTGCCTCTTGCTCCCTCTTGTGCAACTGGTCTCTCTTGGTTTCTGGTCTCCTGGCTGGCTGACAGACCTCTCCCTTGTCTCACAGGGATTTGCTGGGCTTCCCTAGGCACCGCCAAAGAGGGCAGCCAGCTACTGCATTTCATTGTGAAAACTAGAAGGAAAATATTGTCATAGAAAAAAAAAAAATTCAAATAGCTTTTTAGTGGAAAATTTCTAATTTTAAGTGGAAAACTAGTAAATGTATCAATCTCCATTTTGAACTACTTCGGTTCATTTCCATTATTTACACTGGGAAGCTATCTCAAAATCATACTGCCTTGAGAAGCCTCCTGTTTTCCAGTCTAAAGTTATTAATATTTTACCTGCTTTGTACCTGATAAATGCAATATGCATACATTCCAACACAAAATTTTAAATGTTTACTATGGGAAAACATAACTGGGTTAAAAATCTCATCATTTTTATTTATTTATGGCCTGATACCAGCTCAGCCTGATACCTGACATTGGATCGTTAGCAGCTGTGTTTCTCTATGCAACAGCTCTTGCGTGCCCAGTATGTAGCAGTCGCCTCAACTCTGATGTAACAGTTGCTGTGGTGACTGTTTTGCTCTTAAGTTGTCATGACATATGAAATGATCACGTTAAAACCTGCCTAACTTGTTTGAATATTATATATGGTAAACCTTTTCTTTACCAGTGATAACTTGCACTCCTTGCCTTTGCTAGCTCTCACATGGGAGAAATGCGACTACCAGAGAAATATTTGTACTAGACATGCTCGACTTGATTTTAACTTGGGGGGCTTATTCCTTAAGTGTTAAACAGGGCATTTGAGGGAAGGAGAAAGGGCTTGTCAGCAATCCCACAAAGCTTCAGCTTGGTTGTGTGACACACAGTCCTGGGGCGAGATGCTGTCACCCAATCAATCAAGTATTAAACATGTAATTATGGCAACCAGTCATGAGACAGTTCCTAATTAACACTTATTTTTCCCAGCGAACTAGGAATCCCAATGTCTGAAACAAAACAGGTAATTAAGACATTGCCTCCATCTACCTGGTGTATCCATCTGTTGTCCTACATCCAGCACTCAGCTCTGCAAAATACCCTAGTGTAACTAACTGTCAGCATCGTTTGTCCACGTACTGTCTCTTTTACTTACAGATCTTTGCTTCCCACACCAGGTGCTGGCAGCATTCCCACCTGCAGGACATGGCAAATACTAATGAAAACATCTTGAAATTTTTCACCAAGCATCTTTTAGATTTCATCTCTTTATTCACAACTTTCTATGAAATCTTAATAGTATTCTTCAGAGGTCAGTAGAATTTTTGGATTAATGAAAAAAATTTTCTGCTCACATTTACTTTGGTAATGCATCAAATGAAATGACTGTACCTGTAGCAGAGGTCCAAGGAACAGTCACGTCCCAAAAATAACCGTTTTTTTAGTGGCCTTCAAATACCTTAACATCAGTTTCAGAAAATAGGTGAGATTTATCCGTGACCAATGTGGATGTATGTTATATGTAAACCTTGGCTGCATATAGGGAGCATGTCTCTATTTCCAAAAGAATGTGGGTAGCACTATTAAATAACCCACCCATTTATAATGTACATTTTCTTTCATTATTTAAAATGACAACCGAGTCAGTTTAAGATACTAGTGTGCTAAAGATTCCAAAAGAAAGAATTAAGAAAAAAAACAACACCCTGTGTTTTTCAGCACCTGGTAATGCAGGCATCTGATAAAAACTCAAGGACCTGTGATTCATATTTGGCCTGCTTTTGACCCCTGAACTCTGTAAAGTGATAAAGTTTGAACAGCAGTATTTGCGTATTTAAACAGTTGGTTTTGAAAAACCGTGAGATGCACTTAGAGCTGCCTTTTTTAAAAAATCAGCTTTCTCCTTTCTCTCTCTTGCTCATGCCTTTCTTTTTTGTTCAGGCAGATTTCTATTATGACACATTGAGGGGTTATTGAGCAGCACAGAGAGTCACATTCTATTCTTGAATCATTTACCAGATGTATGACCTTTGGCAGTAAGTGGAAAGTTACTTCACCTATGTTAGAAATGGGCATAGAAGTGAGGTAGGTCCCAGCATGGAGGCTGGGTGATGAGGTAATTGCCTGTAGGCACAAGCGGGGGTTTGTGGATCTGTGGTGGTGTTCTGGTGTTATTGAATAGGTGGGAATAATTCCACTGATACACAATAGACCTTATTGTAAATCTGCTTATTTTGTAAGTAAGCTCTTCATGAACAGGTACAGTGGTAGGTGGTAGATTATTGCTGAGAAGCAATATTGTGAGTTCTTTTGCTCTCTTTAAAAACAAAGCCTTTCTTCAGTTAAAGATTCTCACACACTTTCTTTCCCCCAACCCAAATGACAAGCAGAGGTAGTTCCAGGCCTTATGTTTGTGAGCAGCTTGTATCTCAGTGTTCTTAAATTCATTACTCAGGACCAATCTCTACTACAAAAGCTTCAATAACAGTTTGATAACGTACTTTGGAAAAGAAGGCAACAAACAAAATCCATCTCATTTCTGAAAAAAACTCTTTTTTTTCGCCCCCCTGTTGAGCCAGCCAGTTGTTATTTATGGCCCCCAACCAAAAGGTCAGCTTTTTGTCGAGATGTACCAATCTCTTTTCTCAATGAATCCTCGTCTTCACCATATTAAGTAATTCTCGGCCCTGCAAGTAGAGTTCAAAATCTGTTCTCTAATGTTCAAAAAAATGTGATCTTGTTTTGGCAGCCATTCTCAAATACTCAGGTGCATGTGTAGCTTTTCTAAAGTTAGTTGTCCTGTTGGACTTGGGCTTCTTGGTCTTCAGTGGTGTTTTGGCAGGCAGGAGGTAGTGGAAGGTAATATTTATGACTGTACACTGTACTGCAACAATCATTGATTTTTCAGTTGAGGGCTTGAAAAATGATCAGTCTTAGAAAGGTTTGCCTTTCCTGAAGTTGCATGCAGGCATAAGAGCTGGGAACATGTGGACACGCTGGGCTGTTTATTTTGGTTATTGTGGTAGTAACTGCTGTGGTGAACCTCAGACCTTCTAGGTTTTCCTCATATGTCTTGAGTTTGGAAAAGGACCTTGGCCGCCCAGCAGAAAACAAATGGCAAATTCCTACTGATTAAGAAAAAACTATTCTCCATGTTGTAATGAAATGTATATCACATTTCATGCAGCTGGTGGGGAAAAGGTTAAGACAAATCTGAAGGGAAAAGGGAAATACTCCAGCTGCCTGCAGACAGCAGGTATATAAAGCCTTGTCTCTCAGAAGAGAGGTGCTCTATTTAGGGGCTACAGATTTATAGCAAGAGCCTGAACAGCAGGGTTCACAGCAGCTTAAACCAAAGGAACCTACAAAGGTTTATTAGAGGGTGACTCTCAGATGCACAGAGAGTAGGACTTGTCTATTAAAGATAAAACTGAATGCAGGAAAGGGTGGTTGGAGTAAACCTTTTCCTGACCTTTATTGTTTGACAAGGCTGCAAGGAACCAGGTATTATCCTTTGGACATTTTCACTGGAGTTTAGGGCTAAATATCATCTATCCCAACAGATAAACCAGGGTAAAACTCAAGATCCTAAAGGAAGAACAAGCAGAAGTTTACTTTGGGGCCAGAAGCGTCGGAAAAGCCCACTGTGGCCTAAGAAGTCATCTCTGGTGATGCAATAGAGAGACTCACTGATAAATATAGTTCAAAACAAAAGCAGAAAGACGTTTTTTTGTTTGGTTTTACAAGGTATTTCTGTTGTGATCATGGAAATTTTGGGTTGCTTCTCAAATGCCATTTCAAGTGACATTTTATACAGCCATTGAAAGGCTCTTCTGCCTTATTTTCCTTTTTTTCCATTATTGATTTTTCTCTTTAAGACTTTAATTCACTCTTCTTCAGTTGCTACAGCTAAGAGAGAAATTCTGTAGATCACATAGAGATAACATTCCAGCCTACACTGGGTCACTCACACCTCACATAAGAATACAAGCTTCCTGCAGATAGCTAGTCCTTTCCTGCTTTTCAGGCCTTTTTGCTCCATCTTTTCATTTTTTTTCTCCTTTAGTATTTGGGTCTTAATCTTTCTTTAGACTTATCCTTCACGCTGTGCTCATCTGAAATGTACCAATAATTGCTGCTACCTATATGTGGTTTGATCATTCTGTGCATTCCTTGTTGAAACTATCAGTGAAACAAGACATCTAAAATACGATTCTGTAGAGTTAAAGTAATATTTTGGGTGTCTGAAATCTCTTATAAATTGTTCTGCAGACAGTCAGGTTTTTAAAAGGAAAAATGACAGCAAAAAGCCAACCCTAATGACATATTTCAGTGTAATGCTGTAATTTTAGCCCCTGCCATGAGCCATTGCTGTTGCACAGTAAAGTATTTTGCTAGTAAACGGTGAAGTGATTTCCAGTGAGGCCCTTTTCCTTTATTCCTTCCTTCCATTGGCAAAATTCCCATCTCACCAATTCCAATGTATTAAAAAGAAAATACTCATCTGAAGCACGTTAGACCCCATGTGAGTGCCCTACAAATAGTAAAGATGAGCTGTCGTGGTTTCACCTTGTTTATCTTCAGATGTTTTTGAAAAGGCAGAAGATGAAGGAGCTTCTTGCCTCAAAGTGGATGAAGTGTACCAAGTGCATGGTCTGTTTATTGGTGTCAGTGTTTTTACCTTGTTTCTGGATGTGTGCACAGTAATGTGCAAACACATTTAACAGCCTCTGCACCAATAACCCTTTTCCTAGGAGGCCAAATATGTTTTTAATAAGCCTTTTTTCTCTTCCTTTTTCTCTTCCTTTTAGTCTTCCTTTTCCTCTGGTACCCTGTTTCCCACTTGCTGGAACTCTCTTCCTTAAGAGTTCTTTCTGTTCTCTATTGCTCAAGGCAATGAATTTTCTATGAATTTTATTCTTAACTGGTGGGTGGATTTCTGTGACTCTTTGTGGCTGACCAACTTCAAGATCTGTTGCCATCAGTCAGCTACCATGTAAGAATTTGTTACAGAGAAAGAGATGGGCAGTGGCTACGCTAATGTTTGGGTCAGTGCTTGGGAAGCAAGACCTCAGACCTCTGCACCATTGCAAACTTAGGGCACTGACGGGGAGGACAAGGACTGCTGTGTTGGTTTCCAGGTCTTGTGGGGTCTTCATTTCTGAACTTGGGAGGCATGAATCAGAATTGAGCTCTGGAGCACTAAGCTGCAGAGCCTCCATGGTTGGCAAGTGTAGGGCCGGAAACTCAGATGAATAGAGCCCTAAATGTTTTTTTGTTTGACACTCATGCTTAACAGAAAATGATGAATCCATTAGCAAGTCCTTCTGCTGCCAAAAGAAACAGACTTGCACTTTTAGATTGCTTTCATTCTGTGCTATCAAGCCACTGCATGCTCTGCTTTTGCAAAGCCTACAGTCATCTATCACTTAAAAATGGTTTTTTAGAGGTACAGCTGTCTTTGTCTTAAGTGTATCTGTGTGTCTGCTTGAAAGTGTCTCATTAAAATACACTGACTTCGTTGAGCACTTCAAACAAAATCCATAGTGGAAAATGTCTTATTTTCTGTTTGCTTTGAATTATTTCTAAGTTTGTCACTAGTTTCACGTGACAGTGGGGCATTTGGAGTGATTTTTGTCTGTGATGATGCGTCAAAGAGACTAGATGGCTTCTGCTATACACAACGTGAAAAATGTATCAGTGGAGAGTGGACTGGGGCAGCTCTGAATTTGTAAAGGGGTAAGAACATTTCTGAGTCTGATAGTGCTTACTCAGGCAAAACTCCCTGCAGTCCTAAGTATCCCACTGAAAGCAGTGGGACTCCTGAATATGTAAAGGATCCAGGATCAGATGAGTAATGTCTCCAGAAATAAAAAAGTCCTAAAGATCTTTTTTTTCTTCATGAGATACTTTATCCAGCATAGTAAAAACATGTGTATTTATAGCCTAGATTATGCTTTGTTTTGTGGGATGAAAAAACACGTTTTAGAGTTGGCCCCTTTCCTGAACAGATGTTACTGGCCTGGGTGAATAACTTATTCAAGCATACGATTTAATAGAATTGGATGAGAATTTTTGCCAAACTCAATTCAGATTAAAACCGAAATCTTTCACTGCTTTTCTTCCGTCTGTCCTACAGGCTCTGCTGTTCAGTTCAGCCCAGTCTCTGTCTTCTGGCTGTGACTGTTCAGGGGTTACATCAACCCCTTTAGTTTCAAACTTGCATTATTCCCATGCAAGAAAATCTGTAAGAGATTTTTTTATTATTATTATTATTATTATTCAAATATGATTATCCCTTGAGAAAAGGATTGTCAGGGTAACATCAGGGGCTTCAATGTTTGTCTCTCACTGTTTTCTCACATCAGATGTGTTCATTTTACTGGTGCAAAGATGTTTCTTTCTAGTTGCTACTGTTTCTAGCTCCAGCTGGCTTCTTTCCTTCTTGCACGTTATCACCACTATTTAAAGTTTTGCAGGTCAAATTAGACCCGCAGTGACATCTGTGCCACCCATCGCTTTCAGAGAGACTACCCAGGTGTGGCTGAATGCAGTTGGATAAACAGTCCCCTTCTCTCTGCGGAAGCGGGGAGAGACTGGATCTCCTTCCCTCTTGGCTTTGATGGGTCTGTGGTCTAATGGGTCAGAAAAGCAAAGAAATGAATTTGTTGTCCAAGCCTGTACTGCACTAGGAGTAAGGAACAGATTTTTTTAATTGGAAAGGTGACAATTTTTACAGAGGTATCACTGAGTTTGAGCAGTAGTACCAAAAGTAGCCTGGTGAGGAACAGGACACTGGCTGTGATGCTTTTTCACTCACCTGAGGTGCTATACCTCCCCACATCACTCCAAAGCACTAACCCAGGGCTGCAGTGTATCATTAGTTCTGAAGCTGTTACTGATGTAAATCCTGTAGAGAGGGAAGGATTTTTTTTCACCTCAGGGGTTGTTCTTGGTGTTGGAGTCTGTGCCAAAGAGCAGGAAGGCAGATTCTTCTTATGCCTGCCACCACACCTGCTCATCACTGAAGTCATCTCTGCATGTAGGTGAAAGACAGTAGAGCATAAATGCAAGAGAGCAGAGCATAAATGCATCGAGCATTACCTAGAAAACACAGCTGTGTGATGGCGTAGCAATGTCATCGTCAATGGTGCCTTTCCAAAAACTATCCACCTGAACTATCAAAACCCTCCAGGACCACTGGTAAGGGGACATGGTGTCCTTGGCCAAGCCTGGTGCTGTAGAATGCACATTTGCCCTTCTGGAAGATTTTGAGTCTTGTTTGTCTGGTTTCCTATAAAGACAAATAGGTAGGGAGTAGGTTAGTGGCTATTCACACAGCTCCATACTAATTCTTTGAGCACATGGATACACATCAGACTATATAAGTGATGCAGTCATTGATATGCTGTTAGTAGTTGGAGCCTTAAAAAGGAAAATTGAGGAAAATACAAATAAAAAACTAGATTGCATAGATAACAAAGTATATTAGAAATAAGCGTGATTTACGTATACCAAATTGGGAGTGCAGATGGCTTTATAAACCATTTTACATACCCTTCCTGACAAGCTTGGTCTCTATAATCCTGCTTTCAGTAAATAGCAGTTTTGAGTATTACTAACTCACCGCCCAGTGGTTTTGCCTGTCTTTGATAGACTTTTAATAGTATCATTGCTCTTAAATATGGATGAAAAATATTTGAACAGTTCTAGGATTTGCTTATCTGTGCCATAGCTGCAGGTTTCAATGAGCAGTCTGCATGGTTGAGTCCCTTTTGTCTGGCTTCTGTATGTTTGCATGCAGTGCAATTGCATCTGCTTCTTGAGGTTACTGAGGCAGCAAGTGTGGCTGCTCTGTTCATAGAAACACATCAGTACAAGTATTTGGAAATACCAGCACTGATCTTTTTTTAATCCTTTCTTGCTCTGTTGACATATTAGGAAACATGCTCTGTAAATCTCATGTTTTAATTCCTCTTTGGAGAACAGTTCAATGCTTAAAGAAGCATTTGCTTGCCTATATCGTTATAAATGCATCCCATTCTTAAAAGACAACAAGAAAAGTAAAATCTTCTTGAAATTTAAGGAATTTGGAGGAGTTATATTCTTAAGATATTAAGTCCGTGTGTTAAAGGTACACAAGCAGATTCTGTGACACACTCACATACTCAGTTTGGCAAGAGGATCATCTATATGAGTAGCTCTTTGTTTTCCTTTCTGTGATTTGTACAGGTTGTTACAGCACTCAGACTGATACTAGTATTAATTGAAAATTCTTCACAAATACTTTAAATCTCAGGGGTTGGATTCTACTTTACTCCCTATAGACTTATGCCAGTAGAGCTGCATACAGTAATCCAGCTTTAAACTCGGAGATTGCAGGGGAGCAGGGAAACGGAGCCGCATTCCCGTATGTTCTGTTCTGACATTTAAAAAAGGACATCAGCTGTCAGATTTTACGTTGAAAGTCTTGTCTCCTTTGACCATCTGTGGCACCAATCCTGTTCAGTAGATATTGGGAGAGTCCCAGTTCAGTCACTGGGACTACATAAGGTGCAAGTCATCGCTGCCTGGTACATCCTGTTTCAGGTTGTCATTAAATGTGCCTGTGTGCTGCCATTTTTACTGTGAGCATCACAAGAATGTAGAGAGAGATGCAAGTTTGCAAGGACTTTCTTGTAAGCATGCCCTGGATGAAACAACAGAGTTTAGAGAGTTTATTCAGTCCATTCTCCCCAGCTGCCCTTAGTCGAATACCTATTGACATGTTATTTTCCTTGGGCAAGAGAAACAGATTTAGCCTTTGGAAATAAGCTGTACAAAGCAATGTAGCTCTCCACCAACAGAGGTCATTGATTTGCTTGTTGCTTGTCACGTCTGGGTGCTCTGCTGTGGACTGGGATCTGCTCCCATTGACCCTACAGGGCTTTGACTCCCTTTGCATCAGGTTTTGAGTGGGATTTCTCCTACTGACCCCCAGCACCTGAAAGCTGGCTACAGAGTCTAAACTAGTCAGCAAGGTTGTTTTTTATTGATGAAGAGAAACCGACACCTCTCTAGGGAACCACATCCCATCCTACAACACTTGTCTAAATAGCTGTGATGAACTGCCCTTTCTGAGGTTTTCTCTGTACAGCCACAGGTTATAAAGAGAACAGAGCAGCTTAGACCAAATGGCCGATAAGAGGACAGATGACTCCATGCATAGGGGTAACAGAGGCAGCAGAACCTTTGACTCAGGATGGCAGAATTTTACCCCCATATTAAACAGCCTTAGATAGCTAGGTAGGCAATGACAAAGCTCTGGCCATCTTTGATGGAAGCAGCTATAGGCCCTGGCACCTGGTGGGAAGATGAGGGATGAGAGAAAGAAAATGCACCTGCACTTTAAAATCATCTGTAAGTCAGTAGATTGTCAGGAACCCCCTATTTTGCTTCTGAGTATCTGGTTTGTGAAGCTGAACTGATAATGTACTTTTAAGTGAACATGAAACGTGCAAATGTGCTGTTTAAATATGTTGCCAGAGTTCTGACCCCATAAAATATGGTGCTTTCTGAACAATGAAAAGATTTTGGTAGAATTCACTACGCAACAGCACTTAAAGTGAGGCAAAAGATTATTAAACACCTCTTCCTGTGAGATTGAAGTCTTCATCCCAATGTATTGTGGAGCAAATCCAATGTGACACAATTACTGAGGTGGGCTCCATCCCTGTGCTAAGAGAGAAGCTGTTTGGAAGAGACTTTCTTACGGGTGACACAATGTCTGTGATCTGATCGCTTTGCATTTTCACTGCAAAGGCTTTGCATTTTCACTGCAATGGCTTCACATTTCCACCTGAAGCTTCTAAGTCTTTTACAAGGTGGGAAGTTTTTACATCCTGATGTGGTGGTCGAGGAACAGAAATACCAAGCAAAAGTCATGAAACAGCAAGGCCACAATTAGGGCCAACCTCAGCTCGTTCCATATCCGTGCTTATTTCATTAGACCCCACTGGGAAATTAAGGGCAAAGCCTTCAGTTTTCCCCCTAGGTCAATAAAAACATACCCTCCCAGTAGTGTAACTGCTTGAAGGAAATGTTGTAAAGCACAGAGTCTCCACTCATTCAGGAAACGGCAGGTCAGATGTGTGTCTTGAGGCAGTCTGGCCCTAGCTCCTCCTAGTATCTGTAATACTGAGCAGTCAGAAATCTTACGCGTCTCACTCATTTTGTCTGATTTTTTCTACTTTTTGTACTCATTTGCATAATAAAGCCAGGTTCTTTTTTTCCCCCCTCTTTCTTTTGTTCTTAATTAGTTTCCCATCACACATGGCTGTGAAGCTGGAGCTGCTGCATCATTAGAAAAAGTTTCTATTTAAAATAAGCATTTCCACAAGAATTTTAAGACATGAAGTAGCGCAGAGAATTATTTTCTAGAGCTTTGCATTTGAGCAGGGGCCTAGACTTTTGGTCAAAAGAAAGTTAAACATCTCCTATTAGCATTTTAGCTCAGTAATAGCAGATCTGGACTATCTTTAGAAAATTGTTTTCTTAGAAGTGCCGTTCCACGAACAAAACAAGTTTGCATTCATATAATATTTTGGAAGATATTTCTTCATACTCAGTGGCAAAATATCAACTTCTGCTGTCTGTTGACTCAAAAATTAGAGGTGTGCAGTAGTTGCTCTGGCAACAGAGTCTCATTTTACCCCTTTGCTCATTTCCAACCTGTTACTAAATTACTAAGCACTGAAGTGATGCATCAAAGAGCACCTAGAGATGCTGTTAATGTAATGAAACTGAGCCTTCATCTACTTAAAACATGTTGTGTCAGCTTGGAAATAAGACAGATGATTTCTTTTCCCCCAGCAGTTGGCACCATGTCAACTACTTAAAGTTTTAAAGTTATGGAAACAAGGGCTACACACAAAAAAATTCCTTGTATGGAATTTACTGAAAAGTTGTACCTGGCAACACTGAAATTGTTTGTTAGCAATTTATACAATATCCTTTTTACTTTAGTGGTCACAATATCTGTCAGGTTCTTTGAGTATTTTGAAGTACTTCAGCTGATATTTTCTGTGTGTATGTCAAATAATAAGTGCTTAGATTTATAGCTACTATTGCAAACTTATATCAATGAGATTATACCTTCAAATGAAAAGAAACCGGGGACATGAATCTGTGTTATTGAAGGCAGTACTGTGTACTTCTCAATTTTCTCACACCATTTTTAGGGGGCATTTTCTAAAATGAACGAAGATGAGGGTTTTGTTGGTCAAATAGTGCATTTGCGTCTGAGTTGCACAAGAAAACTGGTTTAATAATTTTTAAATATAGGAACAATTACAGCACTACAGTAAAGACCTAAAGGGAGACCCTTTGGAGCTCAGTATCAGGGGACTGAGGAGGTTCGGACTTACTAGTCTTGCTTGGGTGCCACATCATTGGGCACAGTGGCAGATCAGCCACGGCAAGCCGCAGTGCCCAGAGTCTCCCAGGGGTGCTGCCAGCTCCAAGGATGACAGAAATTATTGAAAGGAGCATAATCCCAAGAAGCATCTATTTTGAAGCCTCAGACCCTATCATACAAATGCTCATTATACAGTGTGGTTTTAGCTAGTATTTGAGTCTGAAGAACTTTCACTCCACTTAGAAAGAAGGAATAAAATTAAGGAAAAACACATTATTCTAGAAAAAAATGCTGTTTCCAGCATCACACCATGAGACCTGTCTGGGTCCCTGTTTACAGGCATGAGACTGTGGGCTGAACCCTTGTGTCCTTGTCTCCTACGATAAAGGTGGGAAGGATAAAAATGCCAAGGTTCAGTGCTGCTGTTACCCTGCCCTGACACAGAGTCTTCTCTGGTGTGACACTTATGCCAGGCACTATGCTTGTCAAGTATCACCAGTGCATCTACTGTGCCAGCACTGCAAGACCTGTTACTCCTTTTACTTGGTGCAAGGGGCAAAGTGCAATGAGGGTCCCATCTGGATACCTCTCTGTATTGTAGTCCTGGTTTATAAAGACTTCTGCCATATGTAGCATAAGTTCCTGAATTTATTACTTGTATGAAGTCATGTTTGGCTATCATTGGAGAGGTCATATATGTAATAATTGCCTTTTGATAATGTTTTTCCACAGCATGTGTGGAATATTATCAAGTGGTAGGAGACCAACTAGTAAGACCTTCCACAATGTCAGCAAAATTTCAGCTCCTTAATACACTGGTCTTATACTGTTTCCCAGCTTGAAAACCCAGTACTAAGCCTTTAAAATTACACTATAAGCTACAGCCCTTTGTTTAAAAGTAAGGTGCCAGATAGCGCCTATAAATGTGTTTGTTTTTAGCCTCACATTGCAACCTTTTCATAAGTAATTCTGGTATATTTGCACTGGCTTCTTTGACTGTCATTTTTAATGTATAATGTTTTTACCAGGTGGGCTATAGACCTGTGTTATCACTACAGTAAAAAAGCCCACATGTACCATGCTACAAAGTGCAGAACATACCAGATATAATCTCCATACTGAGTTTAAAGATCATACTTTAGCATAACTTTGCTCCAGATGTAAGATGTGGACAACAGAGACATGTTTTGTTACTGGTTTTACTAATGCAGATTTAAAATAACATGACTGAAGTTCTAAATTGATATGACAGTTGCACCTTTTCTGTATAAAAGAACTGGCTGCAATGTTATGCCTGTTTTTAAAACCAATACACATGATTTGAACCAGATTTCTTCATCATCGTTCTGAAAATTTCCTTTCAGACAGAGGGAGTGTTTAGGAACATTTCAAAGAAATGTAAACAACCACTTAGACTCAATAACTTGTGTCCAGGCCAAATTTCAGCTGGAGTATTTATTATTTTCTACCTCTTTTCAAGATTACAGTGGCACTTTCCTTTACTTGTATTCCCCTTATATTTTGACACTGGTGCAGTGTAGGTGCATGTAGTTAGACTACAAAAGAAGTGCCTCAGCCCAGGGGAAGCTGAGGTCGGTGAGAGGCTTTCCCAGTACTTGGAGCTCTGCTCTCCCATCTGGGAACCATGCTGCCAACAGGCCAATGCTGCAGGAGCCAGCACAGCTCCTTCTTCTGGTATTTGACACTGGGCAAAAAAAGCCAACTGGATGTGTGGCTGCGTGAAAAATGGCACAAAGTAACTGGTCAGGTGGGTAGGAGCAATACATGTTTTTGCTGGAGAGACCAATTTATTCCTTATGATACCTGAGGATATTTCTTCTGAACTTAGCGCTCAAAGGGGAATAGCAGCTGAGGCAGTCCTTGGCAAAACTTTGCAGTCAACGTGTTAGAAAAGGATCCTAGGAAGATCAAAATCTAACAGGGTGGTATAGAAATCATTGTTGATGAATGAAAGCTAATAGCTGTTGTAAGTCCACAAATATCACATATTATAGGATGCGCTTTAGCCTGTGTGCAGCACTATATAAAATTTCCTGTATGTTTTTTGGCAGAATATTGCTCCTGTGCAAACATCTTACAAACTGTGTCATGAAGCAGCTTGTTTTGCCTACAGCATCAAAGTCTTGGTGTCTCACAGCTTACAGTGACTCATACTTTTATCTGCAGTTTGGTTCCCTCCCCATGAGACAGCATAGTATGGCCTATAGCAGGTTAAGAAGTTTGCTGAGTGCATTGATGTCCTTTTGGTTGAAAGGATCATATGAACAAACTGTAAGATGAGCAGCCACGGATAAACAGATGAACAGGATAATGCTAATTGCACTTAAATGGAGGAGATCTGCAGAGCAAAGAAAAAAGGAAAAAAAATAGTGACAAATTATGTTGTTTTGCCCTTATTCTAACTCTTCTTGTACAAGCAAGCTTTGCAAAAGAAGTGAGAACAAATGAATTCAGTACCGCTTTGATTATTTTTAGATGGGCATTGATATGCTGTGACTCTTATTCCCACAGAACATTAGAGGTAAAGGTCAGTGCTCTATCACTTCATTAATTGAAAGACCATCAGCTTAATTTGGAAGTGGAATTTTCCAATGAACAGCATATCTTGGAGAGCATAAAGGCAAATAATAACAATAAGTTGACCTCAGCAGTTCCTGACCGTTTTGTCAAAACCTACCTGGTTCTAGGAACGGTATCACAGAGTATATGTAAAAAACATTGGGAACTCAGAGCACTCTGCTTTGCCTGGAAGTACTAAGCAAAGAAAATAAAGTATCTGCTCTGAGACATGCACACTCACCCTTCTGACCAGTGAAAAGCATCTTACTGGAAATGTGAAATATTTACAAACACCATATCATAGAATGCTTTGGGTTGGAAGGGACCTTTAAGGATCATCTAGTCCAACCCCCCTGAAATAAGCAGGGACATCTTCAACTTGATCAGGCTGCTCAGAGCCCCATCCAGCCTGACCTTGAATGTTCCAGGTATGCGGCATCCACCACCTCTCTGGGCAACTTGTTCTGGTGTTTCACCACTCTGGTTGTAAAAAATTTCTTCCTCATATGTAGTCTAAATCCACTCTCCTTTAGTTTAAAACCATCACCCCTTGCCCCATTGCAACAGGCACTGCTAAAAAGTTTGTCCTTACCTTTCTTATAAGCCCCCTTTAAGTACTGCAAGGCCACGATAAGGTCTCCCCAGAGCCTTCTCTTATCTAGGCTGAACAGCCCCAAGTCTTTCAGCCTGTCCTCACAGGAGAGGTGCTCCAGCCCTCGATCATTTTTGCGCCCTCCTCTGGACCTGCTCCAACAGGTCCATGTCTGTCCTGTGCTGAGGGCTCCAGAGCTGGATGCAGGACTCCAGGTGAAGTCTCACCAGAGTGGAGTAGCAGCGCAGAATATCCGCCCTCGCCCTGCTGGCCACACTGCTGGGGATGCAGCTCAGGATATGGTTGGCTTTCTGATTTGCGAGTGCACGTTGTCAGCTCACGTCCAGTTTTTCATCTGCCAGTACCCCCCAGACCTTCTTGGCAGGGATGCTCTCAATCCCTTCATGCCCCAGCCTGTATCGATAGCAGGGATTGCCCCGACCCATGTGCAGGACCTTGCACTTGGCCCTGTTGAACCTCATGAGTTTCACAGAGGCCCACTTCTCATGCTTGTCCAGGTTCCTCTGGATGGCATCCCATCCTTCTGGCATGGCGACTGCACCACTCAGCTTGGTGTCATCTGCAGACTTGCTGAGGGTGCACTTGATTCTGCTGTCCATGTCATTGATTAAGATATTAAACAGTGCTGGTCTCATATGTATCACAATATGCAGTCACATCCTCACAGATAAATTTAAACCCAAAAGATGCAGTTATGACATATTCCAAGTGTCCTGTTATATCTCCAGGTACCGGTGTAGCCATCTGAGATAACTAGAGAAAAGTTAGAAAGCGTCTTCATGCACATTTCAGGAATTTTATGAGTATCAGTGACTTTGCACATGAAAGTATCATGGACCAAAACTTTACAGAGATAGAAACATTCTCGTGAATCTTTTCCTCTAAAATGAGAAGTTCTTAATGCTTTAGTTGAAGAACTCTCAAAAAATAATCAGGATAAGGCACGTGCTTCTCTGTTAAAAATTGCTGAGTCTACCTGTCAAGGGTCTGCCCTACAGGGACTTTAACTGCATACCGCACCTAGAGCAAATGTACCATACCCCAGTGTCATGGCTCTGCATCTCTCAGAAGTTGAGAGGCTGCAAATGTCAAGGCAGCCATGTGAAAGCCATTGAACAGCACTCATTTAGGTAGCTGTGGGAAACTACTAATCATGGACGAAGTACTAAATCAGAACCAGGTCCCCAGGTGAAAGATCTGGAAGGAGACTCCAAGGAGTGACTGTTTTTTTTCCCAGTGGAATCTGAAATCTTGCCCATGCAGCACCACTCCTGCTGAGAGATCTTGAAAGTCTTCTTGCAGGGGGTCCCATGGAAAATGCTGTAAGTTGGAGGACACAGAAAAGCAAGGGACTGGCCACAGCCTGTGATTGCAGTCCCAATATAAAGAGCAAGAAGGAAAAATATGCAATTTTAGGGGCAGTTCAATTTGTTCTGTTCTTCAGCACTGTGTAGGTTATATTTATGCAATTGCTAGATATTAGTGTTTTGCTGAGCTTTTAACTGAGAATGGGTCTCTTGATCCATTCAATAAACTCAGTTTCTTGAATGAAAGAAAGTAAAGAAGTAAAATGGTGGCCTTGACTCAAGCTAAAATCTGGATGGGTTTCAATTTCAGCAGGAGCTGGATCCTCATCCTTAGATCTAACTTTGTGTTATGGATTTTTGGAAGAATTCCAGCTCTTTATTGTCTTATGCACAACCAAAGTACTGAACCACTGTCACGGAAATCCTGTGACAACAACAGTACTCAAACAATTTCAGAATTTAGGGAAACAACTCCACACACAAAGCTTAACTATGAACCCCAAATCTGAGTGCAGACCTCCTGTGTGTTTCTCAAAATCTCATGTGAAGCCTAATTCAAATCTAGCCAAAATCTTCTTTACTCTTCATGTCTTCAGTGAAATCCTTTACTGATTTCCTCTCTGGCTATAACAGAAGATGAATCAAGCAATCATCACCGTGGGGGCACTGAGCAACCCCACCCTCTGACATCAGTGACTCCGCAGCAAGAGGAGGGACTGAGATCCAAGGATTTGAAATAATGTTATTTGTGGCTTTCTTATTCTTCCCCTTCTACTAATGACAATACAGAGGAATGTTTATTCTTAGTAAATGAAAAGCAAACATTAAAGTGTCATTTAGACATTTTTCTGTAAAGTGTACAGAGTACGTTAAAGTATAACACTTAAAAAGCACATTACCTTGTCAAGTGCCGCATATGAAAAGGTCAGCACTGGCCTTCTGTCTTTTTTTTCTACGTATGAATCATAGACAACAAATAAGACTTAACATTGGCATTACCATTTTAATCTGCACCATTACTTACGAGGGTTCTCGAAATACTTGTAACCCTCAGAAAGTATTCTAGCGTAGGCTGGTATTATTACCTGCTCATGTTACAAATGAGACACAAAGATGGCACAGCTGAAATTTTCAGAAGTAACTGCTGGCTGGGGCAGAGAAAGGGCATCTTGGCTTCTGAGTATCCAGCCTGAGTGACAGAGGACTTAATTATCAGAAGTCCTCTCACATGCTAGTGAGGGTACAAAAGTTCTGCGTCTCTGAAAAATAACTGCACCATTCAGATAGCTCAGTTATTGCATAGCAACTAAGCAAAAGCTCCAGAAAAGAGAAATTCTGACTGTATTGAAGGACAGCTGATGTGATAAAACCAGTGGGTTAACTTTAATTTTCACTCTCAGGCTTTCACCAACAAACAAGTGCCCAGGTAGTTAATCAGGTTGCTGGAGTAATTCTGTTCAACTTCTTCCCTTTAAATAACTTTGGCAAAGTCAGACTTACATATATTCTGTGCTCTCTACCTCAGAGTCACTCAGGAACATTCTTCAAAAGGCATTTTTCTGTCTTTATAATTGAATTGATTCTTAAGTTGTGCCACGGGTGTACACCTTATCAAAGAAGAGCTAGCACTCCATTTGTTCATAATGCCCTCTAGGAGGAGGTTTAACATGCAATGTTTGTTGTTTCTAGCGGGTCTCTCTGCAGAGAGAGAGGTCGCTACTCAGGAAGGCACTTTCCTCCTTGGAAACAAGAAAAGAAATCACCGGGAAGGAGGGGAAAATGCATCTGGGTAACAGGAGGGGATCTTGTCAATCTTCAAGTCACTAGAAAATGATCATGAAAGTCTTTTGTTAGAGAAGCCTATAATGGTACTATTGCTTGTCTGTTGTGGCCACTAACAGCAAATAGCCTGCAAGGGCAGGGGAGATGTAAGATTAGGCAAATCGTGAAGAGGGGCTCTGGATGCTTGAAAAGTGCATTCCTGCTCACCAGGGTCAGAGGGGTCAAAATAGGGTCATCATTCATCCTCAATGGAAGTATTTCTATAAAAAAATTGACCTTTAAAAACATCCATGGTATATATGGAATAATGCTAATGATGTACTATTGGATTTCTTACACTAGTGGAAACAGAAAAGCAATTGTAATTCACTTATGGTGAGTTGGAGACTATGTCGAACAGTTTTTTTTTCTACTGCTAGAAACTACAGACATCCTGAAAAAAATTTTTTTAGAAAGCTTACTTAGTATCACAATTTTTGGTGCATTTTAAGAATAAGCCCAGTTAGTAAAATTTTTCAGAGGGCTCAGCCGTATCCACATATGTATTTCTGGGGATAACATTGGGCTGATGCTGTATGCATCCATTGCAGGTAGGCAAAAAGGGAAGAAGGGTGGACTAGATCTTTCCTGATGGAAAGGGCGACTGAGTACCAGCTTGCTCTGTCCAGCCTAGCAATTTCACTTGTCCTTATCAGCTGTGCTTTTCAGCATGAGTCCTTGCCCAGTCCATCCTCTGATTTCAACACTTAGTGGGCCTATTGCTTAAGTAACTTAATCAGAGTTTGCGTGTTAATAAGGAAATTGCTCTTCTACAATGCACTTGAAACGCATGAAAAGAGATTCAAGAAGACAATGATAGACGTAGATGTTATACTGAATGGCAGCTGCTAAATATATGTCTGCTGATAAATGTCTGTGAAGTAACTTCATATGATAAGACAAGTTAAACCTTTATTTCAAGCTTTAATTAAAAGTTACCTCACTAAAATTTTCAAAAGCATCAAAGTTACCAACTATATTTTGAATTATTCTCCCTCTATGTGCAGTCAGGGACATGTTTTCTCTACCGTCTTGTAGCACGCACATTATTAGTTCGCCAATTCACAGTACATAACAAGTGACCACAGATGAGAAAACTGCCCTTGACAGCCTCTGTCTATTCTGCAAAGTAATATTGTTTCCAAACGCCTGAATAAAAGCACATTAACAGCAGGAGTCAACAAAAGTAGTTTTATGGTTTTTATTTTTAAAGAAAGACTTTAAAAGTGCCCCTGATACTTTTTTAGAATCTTTTTCAACTGGATTTTTCTTGAACAATACTTACAACATCCTGATCTTTGGGGTCAAATCATTCTTTCAGTTGCATGCTGTGCAGTTCTAAAAATTTGGAACGAGTTGAAAAGTTTGAAGGACTGACTTTAACCACCAAGCTTAAACATGGAGAGATTCAGGCATTCCCTGGGTCCTCAGAAGCATAGCTCTTTTTACAGGTTTACGTCGTTTTTTTGGAGATATGTTATGGTCTCTAAAAAATGGGGAAAAAATAATGAAACCGAAGTCTTTCATTTTAATAGCTAACAAAATAATCTACGAAGCACCTGTGACAACTGATACCAGAAGAAAGTCCCTATCATTTCAAACTACTTAAGATCTTCATGCAGTTAAGGCACTGGACTGAGTCTTAGAAGATCTGATGTCAGTTTTTTGTTTTTACACCCAGTATACGTAACCTTGGGAGCGTCGCTTGAAAGTTTGGTGACCCTGTTGTAAAAAGAAGACAAGAGCACCCCTTCTCTCTTGCTCTTTCTCCTGTACTATTACAGTAAAGACCTTTCAGGCCAAGATCTCTCCTGTTATGTGGGAATGAACATGCGGATACTTTGGTACTTTGAAACAGAATGAGGATGATCCAAATCTACCTGTTCATCCTTTCACAGACAATTATGCAAACCGGACACAAAATGCAGCCCAAAGGGAGTATTAAATGAACTAGGGTACTTACAGGAAGAAAACTAAATGAGAAACCAATAAGTTAGTTACCAGTTGCTTTTCCTGAGATACCTGAAATAAACAGCATTAATTTTCTGTTTTAGAGTACAGTCTGAATAGTCTGAAAGCCACTTAGGACTTGATTTTCATTTGCTTATTCTTTACAGGAGAATATCTTATGTCCATGTCAACAAATCCTAGGCCTTGTCCTAAAAAATAGCCTAGTACATTTTGGTCATAAAGTTTATGTTATAGTTGATCTGTAAGCACTCTCATGGCTGTGAGAAATTCACAGAAAAGTTGCTGATATTCTGTCTGCCTGAAGATCAGGTTTAGCTCTGAGGTTGAAACTAAAGATACCAAAATATGTCTTTGGGAATTAGCAAAGCAATTTGAGCTAGGTAAGCATGCAATGGTCCTTGCTGTAGAGGATCTCAAAAGTCATTGCAGATTTGCTTCCTTTGTAGTAGGAAGTGGAGCAGGGCAAGGAGGAAATGCAGTGTTGAGCCTGATGCCCTTAGGATTCGTTAGCAGTTACTGAGAAAGGAGTTTCTTTAGCCTAGAGTATCCTCCACATCTCCTTCGATAAGGTTCATATGCTTCCCATCGTGTCAAGAGTTTAAAGAGAGAAACTCTTGAAAGAGAGCATGCTTTTCTAAAGTAATTAAAAAATATAGCTAACAAGGATGGACAGTAATTCAGACAGCACTAATGCATAGTACCTGGAAGTTAAGTCTTTCCATTGACTTTTGTAAGTTTTTGAGAGTTCAAAGCTGCGTTTAGCTGGCAGGGGACCACCTTTGCAGGTGCCTGGAAGAAGTGAGTGAAGAGAGAGTTGAAGGAAGACAGGGAATATTAAACTGAAGAGGTGATTTCAGGAGCTTTGTATCAGGAAATGAAGCATACACTGGTGTCGCTTCTAGTCAAAAGCTACCAGCAAAACAGGAAACTTTTAACCAAGTAGGCCACTCTTTTCAGCTAGGTCTTGTGTATGTAAGAGGTTAGCAGCTAAATAAAAATTAAGTCAGCAACTTGATTTAGATGTCAGCTGCTGGAATTTCTCATCTCTGAATGTGGGGGTCCTCTTACAACAGTTTTAATTCTAGTTTAATTTTAATTTGATGTTAGTTTTTAAGTTTTAATGGATAAAACAGGGCATCGAGGATTTAAAAATCTGACATAAACTCCCCCTTTGAAGCAGGTATCCAAATTCCAATTCACCAGCCGTTTAGAGAAATCAGAAGCAAGACTCTCATTCTTGCAGTTTGTAGCATCCCAGGCACAACGGGAAAACTTGCACACCCAAAGATACTCAATGTGCAGTTTTCGGTGCAAGGCTGTGAGAGATGCAGTGGAGTGGAGGGCTATGGGATGAAAGTGCTGCACCAGGGCTCCAAGCCCAGCTCTGTTCCTAACCTGCTTTGGGATATTAGTCACAAGGTTTGAAGGAGATGAAACAGAAGCAGTAGTAAAAAGGGCTGTTCAGAGAAGATGGCTTGTAGCAAGGGGCTGTCATGGCATGAGCCAAGAGCCTCATTTGCTGCCACTCCACCAAAGTGCTGCAGACCAGGTGCAACACTGCAAACCTATCCTGATACTAGCTCTAAAGGTGACCGAAACGTGACCCTGCAGCTAAAAAGACTCATCCACCCAACCTCACCGATGGGTTCAGATGAAACACTTTCCTTTCAGTCCTTTAATGTTATTAATTGTTATTATTTCTTTAGATTTTATGCAACAATAAAAGGGAGGCTTCTCTTCCTGGCTGCAGCAACCCCTCCCACAAATCTAAAGAATATGACTTTCATTCTGAAAAGACTGAATAAATATGCCCTGAATACAGTGGGGCATGGATTCCAAACACCCTGAAGTCTTGGAAGAAGCAATTGTTCTTTCTTTGATTTGATTCATCCCTAAGGGTTCAATATACGTATCTCATGGATTCTGGGTGGTTTTCAGAGCCGTGGCTTTGTTTCAGGTGGAGGTGATGAAAGATGCCACAGGAACAATGAGACAGAAAGTGTAATAAAAGGACTGAGATTTCAGCTTTCAGGAAGAGCTGGTGGTTTGGGAGATCTAATTCTGAATTATTTAAACCACCTGATTTTCAGAGTGTTGGGTCCTCTGCACTTTCTGAAAGTTAGATCCTGTGAAGGGGTCTTGAGTTTGTCCACAAATCACTAATCTGCTGCCAGTCATGAGGGTGTGAGAAGACTATCCCTGGCAGGGAGACGCATGGGCTCAGCGCTACGGCCAGACCCTTGTCTGCCACTCTGACATGCAGCCTATTTTAACTTCCTTCAAGAAAAATTAAAAACGACTCTTCTTGTTCTTCTAAGCCCCTTCAGCTACTGAAGGAGTCCCTGCATGTGGATGCCTGCATGTTTCAGCTCTCCCCGAAAAGCACCAGGGCCTTGACTGGGCTTCCAGCCTCCCATCCAGGGCACAGCACCTCGCTGAAAGAGACTGAGTGGTGCTTTTGCTGTCACTGAAGACACCCAATTTGGGAAGTCTGATCTGGTGCTGTAGCCAATTTGAGTTCTCACAGCATCGTACTTAAGGGCAGGGAGCTTCCCACCCAGTTGTGCAACCTGAAGGGCCCCTTTCACCCCTCTCACCTTTATTGGAAGATGCCCCAGGTGCCTGACACACTTTAGGGTTTCAAACCTGCAGAAGCACGGCTTGGCCTGTTGTGCTCACTGTCAACTTGCTAATGCAGGACCTCCCACAAGGCAGTTCCTGACAATTGTTTTGCCTTATATTTTATTTCATTTTGCCTTTATTTTAGCTATGCCTTATATTTGTATTTTCTTATATTTTATTTGACTTATATTTATGCCTTTATATTTTTATTTTGGTTAAATATGTGTAAGACGAGAAACTGGAGGGGAGGGTTGCGTGCTTGCATGGCTGGAGGGGTTTTGACCATCTAGAAAGAATGAATGGCCAGTTTTGTACCATATGTCATCAATATTGGGAATTTGCAACAAAAGAAGCATTCCCTTCCTTGCTACAGTCCTGGAAACAAGAAAGGATTTTATTAACCTCTGTGGTGTCTCTAATTGCCTTTGGACTCCGTGTCACTTGTATCAAGTATTCCCAAAAAAGTTGTTTGAATAATTCAGTTTATTCATTTGGTGAAGATTTGCTTTTGCTTTGCACTGGAAGTTTTTCAGTCTTGGTGGGTAACTTACAGTTAATGAGGGTAATTCTTCAGTATCCAAAGTTGCCAAAGTTTTTCAGTAGCCTAAATACTGAACGTGTAGTTATATCTGCGCTGGGATTTTTTTTCCATGGTCTAGTCTTACAGTAGTAAAACAAAAGCCACTTCCGTTTATCCAGATTTTTTACTTCTACTGTTAAAAATAAGAATATGACTGAGTCTTCTGAAGTATAAATCCCCCAGAGTCTGGGAAGGAACAGGTTAATATTTTATCCCTGAGCTACCACAGGTGTTTGCCCTCATTCAGGGATTACAAGAGAGCCCAGGCACCGCATGGCTCAGCTGGAGTGAATTATTCCATCAGGAGGGCCTATAAAAGGAAGGACAGACCAAGTGGTGGGTCAGGCACCCTGGGCTAAGGGGACTGCTTACTACAAGGAGCTTATTTATTTATGTAATTCCCTTTTTAGCCCAGTTAGGTGAAATCTTTTTAATGTTCTGCTGTACCTTCTTCCTATCCTTCTCCCTGCCCCAACCTGAAAGGGCTTTTTTCAAAATCCTTTGTTGGCTCCCCAGACCTGTCACACTTCTCAGACTCATTTCATCTCATAATTTCTGTTCTGCTTTATATGTTTTAGTATGTCCCGTTATTTCTATACTGGAAGCTTTTTAAGCTAACAGGCCTAGAATTCTTGCAAAGACTATTAGACAAAAATTAATTTTTTTCTCTGTGGCCCTTTGCAAATGCAAGTCCATTTCAAGGAAATACAGTTAGAAATTGACCTACGTTTCTGTTGGGCTATGTCTCATGTTACACAGTGCTCAACTTTATGGAAAGACAGGGCTTTACAGGCTGTAACAAATTAGTTTGAGGAGGACTAATGTAAAGAACGTGCCATCAAAAATATAACAGGCACTTGCTCACCACTGAATGTAGAATGTCTTGTTCCTTAGCTTAGGTGAGATTACAATTAGGGGTAGATAACACTTTGAGATCTATTGTGCTTTTAGCTTTTTTCTTTTTTTACGAGATAATTACAACTATTATACACTGTTACATTTTGATTCAGAAAAAGACAAATAAATTACATCAGTAAGAACATTATGTTCATAATATTGAGATATGTTTCTGATTAGAAAATTAACTCACTATTTTAAAGTAATATCATAAATTATAAGATTTGATTGTTTAAAGAGTGGGTCTGACTACTAGGAATCTTGGTATAGATAATGACTCCAGATATTTCTAAGTCTACAGTCACTGTTGTGTCTTGGAAATATATTCCCAGCATGCTCATTTATTCTTCCCATTAACAGCCAGGAATTCAGGAATATTTCTTCAAGTTTGTCTAGTTTCCTCTTCGTGTAATTAATGAAGTAACCACTCTGATTTTTTGGGCCAAAGAGATTCACTGATCTGCTTGAGGTGAAAGTGGAAGTCTCTAGCAGATCTCCCAAATCTTAGTTTGCTTGCTTGTCTCCTTTAGATGTGTACTGTCTGTCTGTCCCAGTCTGCTGAGTAATGGGTCTAATAGCGCTCTTCAAAAAGGGGTTGCAAGGCTTAGTCAGTGTTTGCAAAGTGTTGAAGAGTCTCAGATAGAAAGAAAGAGCAGTTTCTAAATGCTGAGCAGCATTGCTACCGACAAATGACTGAGGCATTGTGTTGTCTTTGTACTTCTGGAATAATTCAATGAAAGATTCAGAAGGTAAAGTTTGTGGATGGTTTTTTTTGTCTTGCAAAGGACATGGAGAACCCATCATGATGGCATAGGTATGTACTTATTCATTTTCTTTGTGTTTGACTTAGGAATGTGTACAAGATACAACCCTGTGCAAATTTCATAGGCATTTATGTGGTTTAATGATTTTAGTTAATTGTTGTCCAGATTATTTTAAATTCAGATTTCTTTATTCTATTTCCTTTAACAATCCGTTTGTAAAAGAAGGAGATGTGGTATTTTGTTCTGGCTCTGATTTGATTACAAAAACCACTACTAACAGAATAGCAGCCAGTGTGCATTGAATCCCTTTTTAAATACTGTATTAAAGCTTTCTCTCCTTTCTGGGCACCTTTACACTCACTTTTTCAGCAAGATTTCATTTTCTGTACAGTTATATTTAAATAGCAAGAAAGGTCTGACCTCCATGATGTTCAAGTTCAAAATGTGCCATGAACCTAATGGGACTAGAACTACCCCTTCACCTTTGGGACTTTCCAGGTAGCTTAATCAGCCCAAGGAGCCGTCATTCCTTGCTGGAACCTCTGGAGGGATTTCGTGATGGAAATAGCTAGTAAGCAGCACAGCAGTGGATTCCCATGAACTCATATGCACAGGCTAGCAAAGCTTAAGCTATTGATACTCTGGAAGAGCTTAAGAGAAGGGATTTTTTGCTCAGTAGCATGAAGTAACACCTGCAGAATATTCAGCTCAGCAGTTCAGAATCCTTTACTGCAGATGAGGCTAGGGACAGAGACAATGAGGCTGGACTTGGCACCCCTATGCTTATTGTAACTCGTGTACTGTTAATCAGGCAATTTGACGCTGCTGGCACTTTGAGTTGATGTTAGACCCCTAGACCCATCTTTTACAGCAGCTGCTCAGCAGTGCTGTTTGCTTTTATCTCTTGCCTTGAGTCATCACTTCTGCAGGCTTTGCTTTTAGAGCAATTGCAAGAGCTGTTTTCTAGAGGAAAAAGACTTGTCAGTCAAGTCACAGAGAGTTCTGTTAGATCAGTCTTAACATGAAAATCATGCGTAAAAAAAAAAAAGCAGGAAACAGAAGATGTTGAAGTGTGGGATGGAGATTTAAATGTAGAGGATAAGACTGTAGAAGATGTAAATTCTAATTAGGTTTATAGAAATATAGGTCACCACTCATTTAGAATTTTGAAATCTTCTATAAAACAAAAAAATACATGTACCAGAGTTCAGTACAGAAATCCATTTTTTAATAGGTTATGAAAAATATTAATGTGTCCAATTACTGAAATCCTGCTCCCTTACATACACTGAGAGATACGTGCTTCACATCCTGCTCGCTGGGCTTGCTATATATCACTCTCTGTCTGACTTGAGAGGCTATAGGCATCTACATAATGAAGAGACTTTTTTTAAAATTAGTTAACTTTTTAATCTTACAGGAAAAGATATAAAGATATGTGGCTTGAAAATGGAAACCAAAGAAATTCACAATAAGATAAGCTGTATATCTTAAGAAGGGTAATTAACCTGTGATACCCAGAGACATAGTGGGTTCTCTGCCATGGCAACTTCTTAAACCAAGTCTCAGTACCTTTTTTGAATGTTACAGATTATACTGTAGAATTGTTATTGTACAGATTATTGGCTTCTATAAAGACGATCAAGCTGTCAGGGACAGTACTCTGCTCCACTTCTAGCTAAGACAATTTAATTTTGTTTCTAGTTATAAAATTATATAATTTACCTCCTTCGATCCCAGGGCTCAGTTCTATATGGAAACCTCTGACTCCATATGCTCTGCTCCATATTTAGAACAAATATGTGATAGAAACAGTGTGCAAAGGGGCTGTACAAGTATTTAATCAGAAGCAAGGAGATGAGTATTGCTACTTGATGACTTTCAAGCAGCAATTTGAGGGAGAGGAATCAAATCCTGATGACAAGAGCCTGGACTTCTCTAGGTAATGTGTCTAGCTGCATAGCGAGCATGTTGACTGTGGAGAAACACATCTTGCACAGCGTATAAAGCTCAGGTCCAAGGTGACCTGCCAATCAAATTCTAACAAGTAGACCCTTTGAAAAAGATCTTTTGATACAATACATTCACTTTGTGTCATAGGTTGGCACTGCCTTACCTCCTGCTCTGTAAAAGATGTTGCAGGGAGTCAAGTAACACTAATGGGAAGTGGCAATTTATGGATAAACAATTGTTTTAAGGACCACATTTGTGTAGTTGTTGCTGTCAGGTATGGACTGTGGTTGTCAATGTCCCCAGTTCAGCAGTGCTCTAGGTAGGGAGATTCTGCCATGGCAGCTTAAAGCTTGTGAATTTGATGCACAAGGAAACTTTCTGTCTCTTTTGCCACTCTTACCAAGCAGGTTCCACAGTGCTGAAACACTTTGTCATCCGGAGGTTTTCACCAAACCTGACAGCATGGCTGGAAACTTTTTAGCTTGTTCTGTTCCTCCTTGTCCTTATCCCCAGATCTTTACATCACTCTTCTTACATCCTGAAGAAGAAATCAATCAAAATGTAGATTAAAATTCCAAGTAAAAGTCAGTATTTCTTAACGAAAGATAATAGCTGACAGACAAAAGCGCACCACTCACATTCTGACAAAGCAGCTTACTGTACCCGGCATGTTCACTTGTTTCTCCTCTGTGCTGTTTATAGTGGGTTATTTCCTTTTTATTTTCAATGTGTTCCAGTTGGAAATTCCTCACTCTGAGCATTTGCTATGATGAGAGTCACATAAATCTGGAAAAAGAAAAAGAAAAAAAGATGATGTGCTAGAAAGAGCAACTTAATCCCACCCAATAACAAAATAAGGTGCTTGTCTCTGTATCTGTGAGTTTTATGAATCTGTATATCATTTGTCAGTGCTGACATAATTTTTTTTTCTTTTTTTGTTAAAGTTGGGCTGTTCGAAGTGGGGAGATCTAAGGCTGGTGCAACCCTAGCTTTCCTAAAAAACACTGATCCTACGAAGAAATGTACAAATATGTTCAAAGCTATTTTTAGTTGTTAATAGGATTTGAAAATGTTGCTTAATTAGAACAGAAGTTCTCTAATCACAATGTTGAATCAAAGGACAGTCCATGGTAGTATGGTCTTAGACTGGCAGAACAGTTTCAAGAGCTGGCTGGGACAATGCTTTCTGGGGAAGGGAGGAGGTTCCAGTTTTCTTTTGAGGCTGTCAAGAAGAGTTCTGGTTTTGAGGGTCGCTTTTGGGCAACCATCCATCAGGGTATGGGGTAGGATGGCTGATGCACTCCTTCCATGCGGACTCCCGACACCTGTCAAAAACTTACAGTTTTCTGTTGCTGCCGACGCAGGCCAGATTCAAACCAATGATTGAAAGGTGAAAGGCTCTATATCCCATTAGCAGTCTTCCTCTACACAGTTCTTCTATTGTTAATTTTTAGTGTCCTTGAGAACTCACACTGCAGAACTTCATTGGCACCAGTTGATCAGAAAATAAAACGTAAGACTTTTAAGTGAACCTATTTTGAGAGCTAGGCAGATTCTTTCAGTCTGATATTTCATCTCCATTCTCAGAGATGCAGCATAGATTTTTGCCTGTTTACGGAAATGAATCATATATCATAGTCCTCAAGTTTTATTTTCTTTTCAAAGTTTTTTAAACATACTAAAGGACACAATCCAACAAGTTAAAATGTAATTACAGATTTTGCATCTCCTGTATGACCTGTCAGAAGTCTGCTATCTCTTATAACGCCATTCCAGCATATACTTAATGTCAGTTTGATAGAAGAAACACTTTCACAGGTTCTCTTTGATTGACACATTTAAAATGACATCAGTTCCTAGTTTTAAAACCTATTGTTATTAAGTCTCTGTTGCTATTTATGTTAGAAATATGTGCATGAATGTCAAAACAATACATCAACTTTGCTGATTGGCTGCACCTAAATTGTGTTGCCAAGGTAACGAAACAATTGGTTTTAATCTTTTCTGAATTGTCTTATTTGTTTGTTTCACATTCTAAGTTTCATATTTAATTTTCCAAAAGCAGAAGTGGATGATTATTTTAAAGATATTATTTAGACCATTGGTGCATGCTGCATATTATATGAAATGTGCACGGACAGACACTTTCTGTCTAGATTAAAAAGAAAAATTAAATGGATTATTTTAGGTGAATATCTATTACTGTGTTACTGGGCACACAACCAGCTTTTCAGTGTGGTTTATCTGATATTTCTTGGTTACTTCTGAAGCAGTACATAGTGGATTCATCTCCTTCACAATTTGGTTATCTTCTTAGACGGTAAGATCTTCATGTAGGACCTATGTCTTTTTTTTTTTTTGGTAATGTCAGCTGCAGTGTTGGCACTATCAAAATACAAGTGTATATATATACCTTGTTGTAGTACTTTCGTATTTTGACTTGGAAAGGTACCTCTCCACCCAACTGGAATAATTTTCATTATTTGCTTGAGATTCTAAATCCCCAATATAAACTGGCCAATATTTTTACCAGAAGCACTTCCTGCTCATTTCTGGAGGTGAATTTTTAATTCTTTGGTGTGTACCTCAAATAGGAATTGTCGAAGTTTGTGATTTCTGCTCCCATGTGGTTATGAAGCAAACCCCAGTCGACTTCTCATACCTAGTGGGGTCAGGCTAAATCTGTGAGATCCTCAATAAGGCTTCATGTGTTCAAATGCATCCTAGCTGTTGTCATCCCAAATGATAAGGAGTATAGTAAACTCTTGAGTTTTAGCTGTATTGATTTATGGCATGTCAGTAAGGAACACCTCGGAGTTTCTTGGTCAGTGTATTTCAGTTGTATATTTGCATACATATAGGTAGGCTCTTATCTTTTGGGTAAGATCATGTCTGTACATATATACCTTTACAATGGAGTTAAGGAACAAAATCTGAAAGATAATGATGATTTTCCATCATCCTCCAAAGTAACACCTGGAAAAGCACACCCCTGACAATCAACTCAGGCTGAAGTGGGCCTGGGCAAGAGATGATTTCCCCACACATGTTTTTCCAAATTAAATATTATGCTATGAAAGTGTTAAGTGAAACACAGACCAATGTATAATTTTGGAGCAAGCTTTTCAGATTTTTTTTTTTTTTTGCCAAAAGTGAGGAACTTACACAGAATCCTTCCCCTAGAAGCTTGCCTAATGTGTTATTACATTGAAAGTTACATGTATGAAGAAGATTAGTGTCCCAAGCTTTGCTGATGGTTTGTCAAAGAAGTTACAGTATCCATCACAGGACAGGAGTGGCTATGTAACCAGGCAGAATTCCAGCAAAATGGTAGATGAGGTCTATTACTTGATCAGATCAAAGGGGTTATAAGAGCAGTGTCTGTCTTCTGGTTAAGGATGTATCATCGTGCCTATTAGGACATATTCCAATAATCTTCAGGTTCTTTTTAGTAGATGGCAAAAGAAGATCAGAGAGATCTTACACCTGTAGGCTGTTCTTTAATTGTTGGCAAAAAAAGATCAGAGAGATCTTATACCTGCACAAGGTTTCATTGTCCTTTGCCATATCATAGTGAAATGTTCTGTAACTGTAACCTCAATAACTTGATAAATACTGCACGCAGAGTCTAAAAGAACATACGTTACAAGAAATTTTATTACTAAAGTAAAGAAAACATATTGTTGATATGACTACAATGGAGAGATTTATGTTGGGAAAAATCAACAAGTGCAAATACAGACTCGCCAGGTTCTACCTGAAGAATGAGAACAAACATTATATTTCAGCAAAAAGGAAGAAATGCAATTAGAAATCTCTTGGCCAGTTCTTCAGGAATCAGTTTTCACAAGGATCATGGTTTGTGTTCCCAACCCACTCTTTGATGTTATCCAACCATTGTATCAACAGTTTTCCTGTTATACTTTTTTGAAATGCTTTCCAAGGGCTTGTATAAATGTAAATAGTTTGAGTTACACCTAAAATACATAAAACAATAGTCTTGATTTAAATGAATAAACTGCACTGTATTATTACTTGCAATGAATTAGATTTAAAAAGTAGGACGTGACAATAATGAAAATCTGTAATAACTGATTTTACAAATAGTATCACCTACCTGAAAACTATGGCAATATTGGAAATTATGGCTCTGGGATGGAGCATTATTTCATGTTAATAAAGCGGTGTGCTCAATGAGCAGCTGTAACTAGAAGGAAATGCTGTGTACGTCCATTAAAAGTGTAGTCAAACTTCGTAACAAAATCTATTTCCAATGACAGTGATGGTCATAGAAATATATTGAGTTGAATATAGGCTTGAACGGAAGAAACACAACGCATTCTCAGGGGAATTTTTGGCGGAGCGAGAGCTCATGGGCCACATCCTGTTAAGGAAAGAGCAAAAGAGGTGTCAGTGTAAAGAACATGCCAAGATCTTCTAGAGTAACCTGAAGGTTATTTCACAGCCTGAAAGAAAGTTTTAGATACTTTGGCACTCATGCTATTTGACGCCAAGGGGCAGGTGCTGTATCCATCTAAGACTGTGAAGTATTTGTGTGCTATTAATCCTGGACAGAAAACAAAATGTGGCTCAGGTAGAATATATCTCTATTCGCACATCAGTGTATGTAACAAGGATGGAAAATGATACAAATCTAGCCCTTTCATGTTATAATATTAATCTGAACTGGCACGACATGAGTCCACTTTTACAACAAAGATTGGACAGAGAATGGGAAAGCAACACATGTCAACTATTCTCACAACAAATCTAAATAATCTAATCTGGTGTGTGGTCCTTCTCAGAAGCTTGTCCAAGTCTGGTTACAAAATTACAGAATATATTTTTTTTATTGTAACAAGAAAAGACCCGGTATGCTCTCTATCTAAGAAACTACTCAAGTTTGCAACAGTTTCAGTTGCGATTAAGGACTTTAGTCAGAAGAGCACTTCACGTTTTTGGATGTCAGAAACCGTTTAATTGAAGAAAGACACAGCTATGTTCTGTACTTGAGTGGTATGACTTTTTACGCATCTTTTAGATGTACCAAGCACCAATCTTTAGCATACTGTGGGTTGGAAGAACCACTTCTGAACACTCTTTCAGAGTACATGTTCTGTACTTTAAAAAGCAGCTGATTCCACCCCCTTGCTGTCTGGCTTTTTACACTGAATACAATATTCATGAGAGACACCAGATCAACAGCCTCAGAGAACACTGCCCTCTCTGCGCAGAGCAGCTGCTAGATGGTTCCCCCAGCCACCTTCCCCAGGCTCGTGCTTCAAACCTGTTCTGAGGAAACTGCTTTAGGGGGTGCGGGAGCAATGGAGCTGTCACGTCCCTCCAATTTCCTACCTCTCTTTTGACACTATCAGTTTGTGACAACTGTGCAGGTGACTTAGAGGTACACTCTCCCTGTTGGGAACTGGCCTGTGAACCCTTCAATGCATGTCACTGAGGCCACTCAATGTCTGCCATATGGTGCTGGCTCTTCAGCACGGTTGCATTGTATTCAAACTGGTATCTAGAACTGCTTTTAGCTGTTTTAGACTTACCAGGTCACCCTTATGACTGCTTCCTGAGGAGGTGCTTTGTGACTTGCTGAATCACCACATCCAGATCTGCTGTGTCACTTCTGCGTGCCTCATGGCTTGCTGCGTGGTGATACTATGATTCGCTGAGTTGATGCTTCGTGGCTTGCTAAGTTGCAGCTTGCTCAGGTGCCACCTGCAGAGTCATGACTTTGTAACTTGTCGAGTTGTGACTTGGTGACACATCCACCATCCTACCCCTCACAGTGTGCCTGGCTCCTTGCAGTGGACTGTGCGCTAGACTGTGGGACAGCACTGTCTCTCCACAACATGATTTTAAGACTTTGTCAAGAAGACTGGGAAGTCTTTTCAGATTAATTCCAAAATGCAGAGGACAGAAAGTACAAAGCCAAGGGCCTGCCTGCTACCAAGTGCAACAGAGCGTCTTTTTTTAACTTCATATTTTTTATTTATCATTTGTCCTGCCTCCACAGTTTTTTTTGTCTTGCTGGGTTTTGTATCTGCTGGTCCTTGTAGAGTTTGTTTCTGAGAGTTTTCTGCCAGGCTGCTAAAATTTATTATTACACTGAAAACTGACCTTGTAAAGTCTGCCTACGGTACTACAGCCATGGTGGGCTGGAGAAGGGCTGGGTTCTTCCCACAGCTGGGACTCATCTTGCCATGTTTTCTTATACCATATAGCAGCTACTTCCTTACCTCTCATACTATTGCTGAAGAAATCAGGCTGTTACCCACCTTCAGAAAACATACCCATCTTTTGCATGAGGTGCAGTGCCCTCAGCAGGCAGCAGAAGGCTGTGGGAGCTGCTGGAAATCTGATGCAAAAACTTGAGCTACTGTAGGACACATCCTGTGTCCTGCTCACAGAGGGATAAATGCCTTTGATTTTTTGTATACATGAACCCGGTGTCACTATGGAGCATAGTGTCTTAGCTTTCATATAGTACAGATATCACAGTCCTGCACCCGCTTTCCAAGCCAATGACCCTCAAGAAATTATCTGCTTTGAGCAGTCCAGCATGGCCACGCTAAACCAAAATTCACTTTCTGTATTGTAGCAGCACAAAGGTTAAAGGATTCCCTAGTTAGCATGCTGAAAAGCAAGGTAAAGTAGCAAAGCACCAGGATGGCTTTTGTGGTTTATAATATGTCAATTTGTACAGTAAATAGGGTCTGTGTTTAATGCTCCCCTGCAGCAATGACTATTAATAATAAAAGGCCTTGAAAGGAACTGAACTGATGAAGTATTTCTGACAGCTAGCTCCTCAGCACAACAACTGTTGTCCCCAGAGACTCATTCAACATTCATTTGAATCATGGAGAAAGAAGACCAGCTTGGAAGATGTTTTTCTGGAGTGCAGAGAGGCACTTTGATCCTAGCTCAGATAACGGCTGCTCTACGTGAGTGGATTTTCAGGTAGATGTATCCTTCAGCCCAGGTAAGCCTCAGGGGAGGTGTCTGATTGACCTCAAAGCTCAGGCAAGGCACCTGATACCTGAGGGAGGGTCTTTGAATGGGCAAGAGGACCTAGCATCGCATTTTATCATTCTGTCAGTCTCGCGTTTCTGGCAAGAGACAGCATACACAGGAAGGGAACTCCTGAAGGGATTCAAGTCGCACCTTGAATTTTTTTTCCCATTGTAAAATAAAAAGGAGGCACAAAGCCAAAATACTTTGATTAGATTTTGTCTGTACTATTGTGTTTTCTCACTGCCCTTGGAGAGTACAAAGCAATTCATTTGGAATCCATGACCCTGATTTCCTGAAGCTGGAGCAAAAAGCAAATACCTGATACTTGATCAACTTCTCACAGGAAAATGAAACAGTTCATATAGTGCCTAGAAGAGCTACGGTGATGGGCATTATGGATACCCCTACAGTAAATAGACAATGCTAGTAGCTGCAAAAGGTGCCAAATTCTTTGGTGCTTCTGCAGACAAAAATCCAACTGAAATTAGTTTCAGCTTTGTCTGAGTATGCTCTGATAAAGATTACTGTATTTTCTTTTTAGTCTATCAACAGCATCTATGCTGGTTGATGTAAACGAATGTGTAAAATATTTGGGATTTCTTGACTGCTGAAGAAGTGGCAAGACAATGATTTTTCAAAAGTGATTTCACTTTAATTATTCTTTCCTTTTTCCTATGCTTTTCTTTGTGATGCTGAGGTAAATCCAGAGTAACCCAGATAGAGATTGCGCTTGATTTTTCACTTTTTACTGCAAGGCCATTTGGAAGCAGCCTACTTAAAAACTGTTCCTTCGTTTATAAAGATTCTGTTCATTCTTTTTCTCATCAATGAAAATTTGTTGTTCTCGCTCAACCTGAAATGGGGAAGGCCTCAAGTCATCCCTTGATCTGGAATCTAATATTATGACTTTTTTCAGTGATCCTTCTTTCAGGGGTAAAGACACTTGCTGAAGCTACGACCTTGTAAGACAGGAGATCATCTCCTTGTATTGATCGTCTTGTAAACAGCTTCAGAAGATTTTCAAAAGAAATGAGAAAACTGCTGGTGATAGCCTTTTTGAGCTTAATTAAAAGCGTATAAACAGTGGTGCCATTATGGTAAAACAAACAGAACAAGTGCTTAGAAAAAAGCTGAAACTTTGGTTCAGCCACAGTCAATACTGACAGGGGGTAGTCAAAGTTGCACTCAAAACTACCACTGGGTGCTCAGCCTGAGAGCAGGTTGCTTGCTTTGTGGCATCCAAGGCAGAGACCTCGTACAGCCCCTTTCTGCTGGGTTATAGCAGCTCTCCATCCTATTACAAGGAGGGCAGGGAGGGGTCATTTTAACTCTACAGTTCATGAGATAAAGATAGTGGAGTATGGAGCATGGATGGGAGCTCTGCACAGGGATTGCTTTTGGTGTTTCTGAACAAAAATCTGCTTGTGAAGAGAACAAATGTGCACAAAGTCCAGCCCTGCAGCCAATTTTCAGTGGCTTTGACAGGGGCTCTTCTTGCATAAAGACTACGGACAAGCCAGTTGCAGTGCACACACACGAAGGCGTCCTGTGGCTTCCCGCGGGAATCAGATGTGACAGAGAGGCAGCAAGGTAAAATAACCCTGCTTTGGAAGGTTTTAACTGCTGAAAGAGGCTTTGGAGGAGACGTCTGACGATGAAGGATTTCTATGGTGCTTTTGTACATAGTTTACACAGCTAACCTTTTAAACTGTTAACAGAGTACAGAGCCTAGAAAAGTTCACCGTTGCTCCAACATTAAGGTTTTGTCCTATTGAGTCATTACATTATCTGAGTATAAACCAAAGAGTTTTCAGCTCTGAATAATTTAGGTGAAAGTGTTAGCCCTAGGCCAGGTGCTCTACTTATGGAGATGGTGAAATAAATTATTCAGAAAAGGAGACAGGTAAAACAGGTGGGAAAGGCCGCCAAAACAAGACACCCAGAGGGCAGCTGTTTTACAGGTCCCCTGTGAAGCACCTCGCTTACTAGGAGGGCGGTGGTAATGAGTCAAGCAGTGGTGTTGAAAATGAACTGTGCCTTGTTAATTCGTGTGGTGGTCACAGGGAACACAGGTGCTGAAGCCTAGAAGTAATCACCACTGTGTTTAAGCCTGTGCAACTCATGCTTTAATGTTAGAGAGTACATTCTGAAAGGATTTAGGACAGAAGCTCCTAAATTATTTGATTTTGAAATTGAACCTGGGGACGGGGGCGGGGAATACACTCTGCAACGTATTGACTCAATCTAAACAATAGTGTTTTTCAAACAACTTATGCTACCACATAATCCAATTGCATTTTGTCTTTCCATACATATCCAGATTTTTAATTTTGATTTAACTTGTGCAATTTGGAGTACATTTTTCAAGGCAATTTGGGATTCTTACTACTTCTGTTTATGGTCATATGTGTCAATTTTTATAGAACCCATCATTTCAACTATGATAAAGCAAGCCTTTTGATATTAAATGTACCCAAATAGTCCAGGAACTTATGCCAAAGCAATGAAAAGTTTTAAATTATCTTGCCATTTTTACTGACAAGTGAATATTTTACTGGCTTTTACTGTCAGTCAATGTTTGATTCTTTTGCTAATGACAATCACTAACTTTACTGATGGTTGGCAATGTAAGAGAAGTGTCATGAATGTATACGAAAGCTGACATAATTTGTTTTAAGGAGACTAAATAAACTAATCACTGCAGCTGTGATTTTCATTCCCATAATAGAGCACCTACTTCATACAAATAATCACTCTGGTTATGAGGGAATAAATTGCCTGTGCAAATGGCAAAATTAGATAAGTAATTGTCCATCTTTGCATATGCAGTTACATGTTTTTCTGAACAGGAGTTTGGTGCTTTTCTTTGCTCTGGGGACAGTGTCTCACTAAGGATAAGCTTTTACCAAGGAGACATTATCTCTCTTTGTCTCTCCTGCTTCCCTGCCCTAGGAGTGAGTGGTGAAGGGTACAAGAGAGGAAGTAAAGCAATGAAGAAGAGGAGAAAAGGAAGTAGAAAGGAGAGACCTGAGCAAGAGAAAGAGGGAAACAGATGAACAATTTGGCTAAAGGAAAGCACTGTGAGGAAAGAAGACCTGTGTGGCAAACTCTGATGGATCCTCCTTCTTTAATTTCATCAGTCTAGATGCTGGCACCCTGTTAGAAAATGGCACCAAAGTTGCCACATCCCCACTGTTTCCTTGGAGAATCTGCAGGACCTTGAAAATTTCATTTCATTTCTGGTTTTGGTATCCTTTCTTTGTCTTGTTACCCAGTGTGACTGAGCCCTCTGGGGCGGAAGCTCTACATTTGCATTTTACGTCTACGACCCTTAGCATAATAAATCCTCAGTCTTACTGGGGGTTGGGTGTAACACAGATAATACTGTTACAGACATAATTCTTGCAGAAAGCACACTCGTACACAGTTCTATGACTGTTAGGATGTATTTCCATGCAGAAAAGTTTTAATGGAGAAAGTACATTCATGTTGTTGTTGCAATATAGGTTATCATAATAATGATTTCTCAGTTAAGGAATTACCTAAGTCTACTAGAGACCTTTTAAATGTAAAGACTTTTTTCAGGTTTAGATTTTCTTTTGGTTGAAGTCGTGCATTTATGATGTTGTGACAAGTTGTGTGAAAATCAATTGGCAGGAAGACACAGGATTGTGTCTTCACTAAAATTCCGGACAAAACTGTTACAAAAGTGAAACCCATGATTTGGTTTCAAATATTGGTAAAGTTAGCACAGGAGGGCTCAGACTTACCCATATAAACAGTTAATCTTTTTCCCTTTACAATTCTACTCCAATGTAAAAGTTCTCAAATAACACTTCATGTAATTATTTTAAAAAATATGTACAAAATGACTTTATTTGTCATCCTAAGGAAGTGTCTTTTGCTGTTTTATAGGAGTTTTAAGAAATATATTGACAGATATTTTTGCTGTCTACCGGCTCTTCTCTGAGCTGACTTTCTGCTTGTACTTAGATGTTATGTAAGACCAAGAATCTCGCTTATTTTCTAGTCAGACAAGTGCGTATGTGAGCTAAGGATGACACTCAATCAATAAAACTTTTCACTTTCTTTGTACTTCCTTTGATCTCCAAGGATGATTTTGCCATGCTCTTCAAAGACAACAATATCCGCTGATGTCCATCTTTTCTGATTCCCTCTTGATATCTTTCCTTCTTTGTGACCATCATTGTGGCTTCTTGACTTCTTTCATTTGGTAGCTAACTAGATATACTTGAAGTATTTACTCTTCTTTTATGTCTCTGTTTTCTTTTCCCTGTTCTCATCTTACGATCATTTTGATTAGCCTTCTTTTCTGGTTTTCTCCTAAAAATGTAGACATTTTTGGTCTCAGCTGTCTTCAGAACGCTGTCCCTTAGTTTTACCTACCTCCAGCACTGCAACATCTCTTTCTTCCCTTCATAGTCCTTGACTGTGTCCTCTGCCATCATTAGCAGTGTCATCTTGGATCCCCTTTGTTCACTCCTTTGCCGATCTACCTCATTATCAAAAAACATCTTCCTGGACAAAACTCTGTCTGTCATATCTTAAGTCTTTTTTTGTTTGTTTTTTTTTTTTACCATTGTTGTTCATACTGATCTCTTCATTTGATACTCCTTTCCTAAGTGATATCTTTTACTAACCTAATGATTATCTTTAATCTGCATGTCTGTCTATTCCCTATGCCACTTTTCCTTCTCAATAAATGTTTGTTACACAGCAAGGATATCCTGTAAATGCTACTTAGGAACTCTTTTCAAATCATGTAATCACCTTGCAATTCTGTCTATTTAGTCTAGTTGGTGTTTACTTTTAATTCCCATCCTAAAGGAAAAAAACATATCTATTTGCATTAGTAATGTGAGTTAAATTACGCAGTAGCTCAAGAAAGGATTGTGGTTTCACCTCATTAAAAGACTTTTCTCTTTTCTTATCAGGCTTTATAATCAGTAAATGAGAAAGATCACAAGTGTCATCTCTCCAGTCCTGGGGCAGTATGAGGCAAAACAAGAAAGCTATTCTCTTAGCAATGACTTGCTATGTCAGTGCAGGCAAAGGAGTTTTCATTTAGTTTGTTGAAAAACAGCATCATCTGCATAGAAAGAAATAATGCAGCTAACAATTCTGAACGGGCACAGACTATGGGAGAAATAGGATGTACCAATAAACAGTCACTTAGTTATTGATGAGACAGAAAAACTACATTTTTTTTCTGCTTTTTTTAATGTCTATTTCAAGATTTTTTAAATATTAAAAAATATATTGAAGAAGTGGTGTTAAGACAAACTAAACTAATTTGGCTGGGGTATGTGAACAATTTAATGGCTTTGCAGGCAGACATGGCTTTAACAATATCCATCAACACATGATACGTTTTATTTAATGGGTACAGTTAACATTGACTGCGTCATTTAAACGGAGAAGAAATGTCATTTATCCATTTATTTCGAAAGTTTTAAATACCTATTAGTAAATCAGTTTTTAGTATTCAGCCTACTTGTTAAGTAGTATTGAGTAAAATTCTTTGCTGTTGAGGTCAGTAAAGTCAGGTTTTTGCTCACAAACTCCCACAAAATCATTCATTGTATGGATGCTGAACATCTGGATCAAGCTAGTGGAAGTTCTTCACAGGTGATTTGATATCATTGTGATACTGCACACACACCTGAGAAAATAATTTGGTTCTTATTTGGTTCACTTCATTGTAAGTACTGCCTTGATTAAACAGAAAAGAATTTTTTTTAAACTAAAATTATCATAAGAGTTCTATTAAAATTAATAAAAGGTTCCACTAAAATTAATAAAACCCAGAAAACAGTAATATTCCTGATGCGACTGAAAAGGATGGTATATATTGCTTTCCACTCAGTGTGTCATCAACTAGGAGAAAACCAGTAATGTTCAGTTGAGCTGAATGGTAAAAAATAATGGAACTGAGGAAGGTGTACTTTAAAATGAGAGAAATCTGTCCAGTGTCTTGGGAGTTTCTCTGGAAAAGCGGATAAGGAATGCTGTTCAGGAATGACCTCACTGTATTACCGGGTGTAGATATAACCTATTTTCATGGATATAAATTGACCTTTTTGGATGGCTTCGTGTAGCTAAATTCCAATCTGTAGTCAAACTATCTTTACTGGCTGATACAAATTTTACAGTAATATATGTAATGAAAAAGTGACTTGTACATCACCTAGCGGCTGCATCTATCAATCTGGGATGTTTTCAAGAGCTTGAAACTTTTGGCCTTCAGCTGTGAAAGAGAAACTCTTTGTAATCTGATGCATGGCTTGACATCTTTTTTCAAATGTCTGGAAATGAAGAGGGGCTGGCTTTTTGACTCTGCTCTCATTAAAGTCAGTAAGATTCATACAGCTGCGATCAGGTTTAGGCTGACAAAATGAATGTATTTCAATGGTAAACTATACAGTGAATCTTTAATAACAAATATTATCCACAGTACTACTGGCCATTCAATGATTTATATTCAGGTTTATCTCAATGCATAGGCTTATTATATGTGTTCACTGCACAGTAGTGAGCTTCGTCTTAAATGAAAATATTATAAACACATTATATACACCAGGAGTAATTACTGCAAGTCTGAACTTCTGTGTTGAAATCTGAATCAAATCCCGTTACATGGCAAGGTTAGTAGTCTTTTAATCCTGTTTTCTTTTTGTTTTGTTTTCAGAAATAGAAATACACAAGAGATTGTATTTACTTACTTTCCCTGACCTGTTGTGAAATATTCCAAATTTGGTAAGTAGGTATGGGAATTAATATAAATTGCTTTTATGAGGAAGTATAATTTCTTTAACCCTTTTGGAAGGGCATATTCCTTTTGGCCAAGTTTTTGATTATGGTCTACATCTTTCTGGAAGCTTCTTTGAGTGGATGAAAAGCTTTGTACTATGCAAGTTCCAGCTGTTTTTGTCAGTTATCTAACATTCCTGTCAGTTATTCACTAATACGTTCTAATATGCTTGGTATGAAATACGTAGTTTCTACTGTGACTAGCAAAAATTTCAGTCTCTTTGCTGTCAGTAATGGTCAAGATTTGCAAAGTCAACTCCAGTAGGTAGGTGAAATGTCCCAGGTTTTGAAAGAATTTCTCTGCGCTTATTAATCTAATATAAAATCCTATCCCACCTAACTCAATAGATAAAATTCCTTCAACTTCTATGGTCAGGATTTTGGCCTGAAACAGATCTTTATGGACTTAACTAAGAATTGAGATCTTTTAGAACATGGCCTTTATTTTAAGTAGGTCTATATCAAAGTCAAGGTGGAAGGAGCACCAGACATGTTGCTGAATGAGTTTCAAGAGCGAAACACTGGATTTCCAGAGGAACAATCCAAATCACTATGGTGGGCAGCATGTTTTGTCCAAACAGGGTGCTCCAGGACTTATAACTGCATTTTTCTGCTACTCTGTCTTGTGCCTTTTAACTAGAAATAGTATGTGAGACACCTATTAGCCTCTGTGCTGTAACACTGCAGTGAGATTTTTGTAGGCAGGCAGGCAGGCGTAGCAGGCAGTTCAAATACCAGGTACATGTGTTTTTACATCATGTTCATGGTACACACACTTATATTGCACACCTTTTTTAGTTGTGAGTCTCCTCTCCCTTTTGCACTTTCATACTCAAGGTTGCAACAATGTCAAGCTAATTCTTGAAAGCTTTCAAATTTAAGATTAGCACATTCAAGCCAAATAAAAAGAGAGTGAGGCAGTGACTGAAACGATGAAGAGAGGTTTACAATCTGGAGCAGCAGGGTTGTGTAAGGGTTGTGTAATAGTGTATAACTCCTATGTGGTCTGCTAAGAAGCACCAATCTGTGTAATCTGTTACGACAAAAAGCCAGCAAAGCGGCTGGTGAAGACACACTATTACCACCTTGATAGAGCTTTATGGCTTTTAGCTCATGATACAGTGGAGGAGCAGGAAGAAATAATGTTTTTTTAGTGCCTGTTTCCGTGCAAAGCTTGGCAAACCAAATTCTGACTGGCCTGCTGCAAAATAAAATGCAACATTCCTTCCTTCATAAGGAAGGAAGTTATGTCGGCATGGGGTCAGTTTTGTCTGGGGAATCTATGGAAGAACAAAGACAGGGAAATGAAGACGGAAAGAAAAGATTACGGAGGCTCATTTGGATGGGCTTGTGCAATATTCTCTTAAGACATGAGCACCTCCTTCCCTCAGTGCCCCCCAGTTTCGAAGGGGGCACAGGCAGGGTGCAGGAAATCTGCTAGTTGATAGTCCATACATACGTTATGTGTGCAGAGAGACAGCTTGGTCTTTTGCCTTGTGAGATTTGAAATGGGCGTGTTTTCGAGATGTCTTCCTATTCTCAAGGGCTTTGCTTACTGATATTGTCAGAAGGAAGCTTAAAAATGTGGCCTTTCTATCATACGAGGGTTTAAAGACCAGAAGGCTCATGATTTTCAAATCAAGCAACATAGGTTAATACCACTCATGAAGTAAGATACACATGAATGGAGCAAAAAACCACATATGATAAGTGAAATACTTTCAAAGTGTTTTGCTTTGGTGGAAAAACACAATGACACTTTAAATTTACTGAAATAAAAGGCAGCAAGTATTTTAGCTTCTGTATATATAAACGTATATGTGGAACGTATTATTAACATGCACCTTACTATAATGATTCATACAGATGTTAAGCAGGATTATGAGACAAATAAAGGCATAACTATTCTCTTAAATTATGCTATACTGATCAAACAGTTCTGTGCAATACCCTAGCTATTTACTTACAACAAGATAAAACATGATTAGTGCATATTACCAGTGTGGTAAAATGAAAATAATCTCAAAGCACACATTACCCAAGCAAAGAGTACTGAACTGAAATAGAGCCAAGTAATAAATTTACACTCATCAAAGAAGTTATTAAAAAAATTGTAATGAATTTCATCAAATAACTAATGTATGCCTCTATTTGCTGATTCAGCAAACCTCCAAATGCTGCTTAAATTTAAGCAAGTAAGTTAATAGCTTTCAGCCTGAGGTCTACAGATGTCTGGAAGTCCATGGTCTCCTCCTAAGAGGACCAGCAGAAGTAAGGAAAGTATGCCTTTTAAATTCAGTATTCTGATGGTAAACTTATAAGAGCGGCATATGAAAAAAGGGTAAAACTGTTAATATAAGTAATCCGCCTCCTTCTCCATCCAAAGTTTAAGCATGTGAGATTATGGAATTAAAGCACTGTATGCAAACTGTGTATTCATTCAACTTGTCATTATTACACATACTAATTTTACTGTTATGATAGTTATTATAATCACTTAAATGTTGGCTGTATAAATCTCTTTATTGCATATGTTATACAGAACAAAAGCAGAAAACACTGTGGAATACAAACAGATTCAATGCTGAGTTGGGGATGATGGAAAATACACTGTGGACATTCTTCCCAAGGGATATCATGACACAGAAGTGAGTGCAGATTTATGTCTCTATTTTAAACCTTTAAAACATTATAGAGTGGCAGCTACTTTCTCTAATACAATTCACTGCGCCCTGTGTCCTTACCAATTGTGTCCAACAAGCCATTCAGTTAATATGAAAACTGATGAACAGGCTCAGCAATTTATGTTGAACTCCTTTACAGAGCAACAAAAGGTTGCCATTGACATGACAGGTGCCCATAACTTGCAAAGAGATATGAAAAGCATTTTTCATATAGCACCATTGTGTATTCATACCTGGGTAGATAGGTAGGGCAGGGTTAGGAAGTAAGGATGCTATGAAACACAAGAAAGATGATCTAGTTGATTGGGTGTTAACCAGTAGTTGGAAGACTAGAGTTAAAACTAAATTTGGATATAATTTCCTGCTGAAATTCTTGCCTCTTCTGTTACATAATTGCCCTGTGAGAGAGAGTCACACAGACCTAGAAAATCTGAAGGTATTCAAGCTCCTAACTTCCCTTTGAAAGCAATGGGGGTATAAGCTCCTAAATAACTTGGTGATAAAGCCTTTAATCTTTGTGTTTGCTTCAACTCCCTTTGTGTAACAATGAGATAAATAGTGCCTCTCTGAGAATGTGATCGTTTAGAAGGTGTGAGGTTTTGAGATATTATGGTAAGGAGGCCATAGCAGTACCTACAGCAGAAGCTTTTTCCCAGGTAGAGCCTTCAAGCCAGCATAAAGCTTTGGCTGTAGCAGTATTTGCATTTCTTAGCAGTAGTTTTGATTTTTATTCTGCTTCTGTGAGCACTCTGTGGAGAGACTATCCTTGGTGTCGCTTGTCACTACGGGTTTTGCTTATCTTGTGTCATGGAAAACCATCGTACCTTAGCCTGAATCTGTTTGGAGTTCAAGGTAGTGGGGAAAAAAAATAGGCATAATAGTCATCCAAAATATGAACCAGATGAACAGTTATTTTCAACAGGAGTCTATTATAATTTTAATTTTTCCTTGACAAGCTCTCTTTCTTGGAGCACTTTTCCCAACTGCATGGCCAGAAAAGTAAATTCTCACATCTGTTTTCATTGTCCACATTTTTTGGCACAGAGATTGCTTTTTTTTTCGCCCCAAAAGGAAAAACCCAACTGTGCAAAATAGATTTAGATCTCTATCAGGTACTTTCATAAAACTAATGGTAAGTCACTGTGCTTCACAGCTGGGCACATTAGGTTTCCATCTTGATTGTAGTTGAATGCTACTGGAATAGAAGATATTTGTTAGTATGATCATTATATGTAGTGCTGAAATCTTGATGTAGAATTGGGTCTGTAGTCCTAATTAATAATTTTGCCAAAGGGACAGGACAATTAGTCCAGTGAATTGGTAGAAAAACTGCCAAATATAGCCATAGGATAAGTGCAAGATGATGGAAAATTGAAGCAAAATAAAGTGTTTGGCAGCTTTTAGAGCAGTTGAGAACTTCGCTTTCTGCAGTATTTACAGTGCTTACCCCACCAAAGTCTGTAAGGGTCATCTTTAGCATTATTTACCTAACTTAGAGACCTCTTGGAGTATCTGCTATGGAGATGTATGGGACCATGGCTTCCTGCACGGTTGATGGAGAAGTTTCGTCATGGTGTCTGACATATGGCCTGGCTTGTACTCAATCAACTTTAAATACCCATTGGGACACTGATGTTGAGAGTGCACTTATCCTATGTTGACTTGTCAATTCTTCTGATGAACCAAGTATAAATCCTTCCCCCTGACTCCGTAAGGAGCAAGGATCCAGCAGACCACACACTCAGTCATGCTCTTGACTTTAGGTGTCAACACTTACATGGTGAACACATCTCCAAATGCCACCCCTGTCTGTGTGGTTATCTTCCCTAACACCTGGTAAGAAGGGCTATTGTTCGCATGCAGAATGTAGGTGGGCTGAGTCTCTTATTTAAGTTCACAGTTGGTGCCTTTGCAAGAGCAGGAATTATACCCAAACTTAAGCCTTCTGAGTTGCACAGAACTGGCTAGTCTTTATCGTGCTTGTCCTCACAGTGAATGAGGCTGGTATCTGCAGCGGGCCCCTAGCAGGACAGGAGGTAATTGTTTTGTGGAGAGTAACACAGTGTTGGAACTTCCAGGGTGACATTGGTGATTATCCACGAAGTCTGTCTTGGTCCCCTGCCCAAAACCATGCCGTCGGGCAATCATGAAGCTCAGACTCATCTTGACTGATTTCTATTTTGTATATATGCTACTGGGGTTTTGTCGTACTGCCTGAAGCAAACTCCTGTCAAACTAAATTGCATGTGATCACATGGATGCAGATTATGAACTATGTACTCATTGTAGAAGTGTTAACATTGAGGCTGGTCTAGAAAAGCTCAGATCTAGACCACTCAGCTTGACTGTATCTTCGGTTCATTTAGAAGGATGACCCTCCTGAGTCAATGAAGTGTCTGCATCCAGAACTGCAGATCTTTTGCTTCAGTGATAAATTGGATTTTCAGCACAGGGAAACATTTAATAAGAGTAGAAGAGAGAACTGACAAAGGAGTTTCAAATTGTCTCAAACACACGGAGGCAAATGCTCTGTTCTGTATAAGTATAGGGGGACAGTGTTATGGAACTGTTAAAATCACACAGCAACACCTGAATTCAGAAACTCCTTTTGTTCTAAGACTTGGAAGTTCAGGCCAACCACTGTTAGGACTAGTCAGTGATGGCATGGCAAAGTAAGCTCTACTCACACATAGAGTCCACTGCTCCTGTGGCCACAATTCTCTGATACAGTGAAAGCTTCTGAGAAGTACTCAGCAGCCTCAATCCTGTTAAATCTCCCAGGAGGAGAGGATACTCAACATGTTGGTAACATGGACTCTAAAGTGCATTTGAATGTGTACCTAACAGGCTTAGAGGTTGGATTTTTAAACTCTCAGAACTCAGTCAAATGAAACCAGTTTCCTCCACAGCAAGACGAAGTGCTACTTCCTCAGTTAAGATTATTTCCACACTGAGGTGGAATGGATCTGTTCCATGCAGGCTGCAGAGCTCTTGTAAGAACTAAGGCCAAAATGTGTTTTTATAGTTTGGAAACTGTACATTTGTCATTTGCTCAATAGCGTCTGAAATCTTCATGTTTGAATTTTCACAACAATAATAATATTGCTTTTGAATGATAACTCAACATACCAATTATCAACCCAGACAAAATGAATGTTTCAAAAAACTATGACCATCTGAACCTAAGGTTTTATAAAGCAAGAAGCTTTCTAATCTGATTGAGAAGGGATCCTCACATTCTAATAAAGTAACTGGAGGCAGAGTGAGATTAATAGTCAGCAGCAATAACAATACTCCTTGTAATTAAATATTTCACATTTCAAGGATGCCTATTCGCAAAACTCTTTAATAGCTTATCAATTTGGCCAGTTTCCCTTGGTCGTGAGGAAATGAATGCGTTCAGCCAAAGTGGACATCCTCATTGCATGTCTACTTTGGGGACAGAGTTTATCTCCAAGGTTTTGCAATTAGACTGTTTCATGTCTATAAAGTGCAATGAAATCAGTCATATACTGTACACATTTTGGGTAAATAAAGTCGCTTGGTGTCTCAGGTTCTCCTTAGGTCAAAGGGCGAAACACTCCACAGAAGAGGTCAACTGAATGTGGAGACCAGGGTTATGGGAGAAGCTTCCTAGACTGATTAGCAGGCAAATTGCTCTGAGGGTTGTTAATCACATTTTGCTTCCTTCAATATAAATGCATGTTTATTTTTAGTCTCTTTAGGCCTTGCTAGTACTAGGCAGCAGGGCCAATGTAAAGCGGTGCAGAGCTCTCAGCTGCCATGGGGTCAGGTGGAAATTGTGAGAACTCAGCACTTCTCATGATTAGCCTCTAGATTGGGACAGGATGACTGCCATCCTGAAAAAGAAGCCGGAAAATAATATGGCACCTGACTTTCCAGGAAAAGGTTTCTTAGTATTTAATGAACAACCCACACAGACACACATGCATAAATACGCTTTTTCTAGATTTGAGTCTACCCTTACCAAAAAGAAAATAACTTAGCTGATGTCTGTGGCATTACTCCTGGTTTCTAGAGGTGTTGAATGAGGTTCTCTATACACGTTAATTAAACGCTCTTTAATACATATATCATATAAAAAGCACGTAATTATCTATATTGAGATAGTATCTCTCTTTCCCTTTTATGATAAAGTAATACAAAACAAATTTCTAACTCCTTATATCCTTTATTGTCTTATTTTATAAATCTAAAGAAAAATGGCTCCCAGCACTCTTTACAAACAAGCTGCATCTGTTTAATATCAAAGTGCAAAAAATAATAATAAAACCATTACTTTTGGAATATCCAAATAACCTGAGGAAAAATAGCATCCATCTGGCCCTTGGTATAACTGTTTTTCACATCAGTTGGATGTTTCTGGGATTACAAGATTCAACACTTATCTTTAAGTAGAGTGAGTTTCTAAAGATGTAGCATCCAGAAACTTGTGAGTAATCTGTCTGCTTAGAAGTACAATATTGCGTTACCAGATCTGCTGAGCAAATGCTCAATAAAGTTAATCCTTTGGTTCTGGAAAAGCTGTAGGTATTGCAATGGCAGATGTGCTGAAACAGAAGTGTTTACGTTTGTTAGGGCTTGTGAAGCAGCAACTCCGCCAGCTCACAAGTATTTGAATTTCCTGCAAACATTTACCTAAGGGCTATCATGGGGAAGGAAAAGAGCTCAGAAGAAGTCTCTGAACCCAGCTGGCAGACAGGCAAATCTCTTCTGGTGAACTGGTTGGCAAGTGCCTGCATTTTCTCATTGGACTTTTTCTCTGTGAATGTAGCCGTTATGGCACTAAAGTGCTTTTGGTATATGGGGTACACTATTACCAAGACAAATACCCTGTTATATTTAACACATTTTCCACTTCTTCCTTCTTCCTGTGCCATATGGAAGGAAGAAAAATGTTAGATTAAGAACTTTGTACTGTGGAGGTGTGACATGACTCTGGTTTGGCCAGAACTTTGAGGTGGAACTGCCTTCTAGACCTTCTCTTATAGTGAGCTCCCCAGAGAACACTGGGAGGCTTTAAACTCAGAAAGCCAGGTTGTGTAGAGCGCAAACGACAAGCATAAACTTTGAAGACAGGAAACACAAAGTAGCTAGGTTAGAATTGAAACAAAAATCAGTCATATACAGCTCTATCCCTGCCCACAAAATCCTTGCAGGCAGGTCCTTTCTTCCATGCATGGTTACAGTTGATTTAGGAACTTTGAGTTGCAGTTAGGTCTGTCCAGGCCCAAGAAAATCCTTCTTTCTGTTCCCTCCAAGGTGCTGCTGACTGCTGTCTGCCCTTTCCCGCTGTGTCTGTGGGAGCTGATGACTCCTAGCTCTTTGATATATCTTCCTTTCCCAAATGAAGGCACAGTTTCCCCCTTAGCAAAAGGGAGTTTTGGACTGGTCACTTTTCAGAGTCTAATTATGGTATTTGAGTTATACCAAAGGTTGTGGTGCAGGAAGTCACAGTAGCCCTTAAAAGTGTTTGTGCTGGGGACTTCAAAACGTGGTGTTAGACACTGTCCCTTCCCTAGGAAGCTTTTAGTTGAAATCTGAAAGGCAATCAAAACACAAATGGAAGTGTACTGTCAAAAGAGTGAAGAGGTTTTCCCTCACTGGTGAAGTAGGCAGAAGAGAAGGACAAGAGACCTGGGAATCGACCTTGGCTCCACTGGTTCCCTTTCTATTTTACATTCACTGCAGATACAGTAGGACGCATTCAGTTTGCTCTATGGATGATCTAAACTCACCTCTATGGTCTTCTCACTAAAAATATCCTAGTTCTTCATCTAATATGTTGACAGCACTCTTCTCTCAGAGAAAAAAAGCATGATGAGGAGTGTCATCAAAGCAGAAGGAGTCCCAGCAGACTAGTTTCGCTCACAGCCTATAGTTTCACTACGAAAAATAAAGACCAGAAGCCCCTGGACTGAATTCACTGTTGGAGAAGGAACGACAGTAGGTGGAACAAAAGAACGGTGTTTCTGACATAACAGTGGGGTTTTTTTCTGTTGTTACTGTTGACCATCAGTATAGGCCTTTGTCAAGAGCCAGGATACCACTGAACTAATTCCCATATAAATACAGATTAAGAGGCCAGTCCTATCCCTGGACCGTTTACAACGTATGTATGCAACAAGGTAGGAAGATGTACAAAGAAACAGTCTCACCCTATTGATCATCACAATAAACAACAATTACAGAACTACAACTTAGCAATTGTGGTCTGAGTTTTTTGTAGATATCATGACAGAAGAGTTTACATCAACATTTTTAAGGAGGATAATGAGATTATTCAATGTTACCAGAGAGCTTCTTCTAGGAGATGATGACTAGAACAGAACATCAACGAAACAGAAAATTAAGCAAGTAGGTGGGGGTAGGGGCTTGCTGCATGGGTATATTGCAAGGAGGAGCTCACATCTAGGGGCTGAACAAGATGCAGTAAGTAGGTAAAACCACTTTATGAGTATCTGAAAGCAAAGGCAAAATCTTTTATTGGCTGAGAAAAAAAGGGAAATGCAGTTGAGGGACACCTAGAAAAGGGTGATGCGGTCAGGCAATTGGCTAAGAAGATGTTTCTTGAAGCCGCATTCTGGATGGATGGAGGGATGGATGGATGGATGGATGGATGGATGGATGGATGGATGGATGGATGGATGGATGGCAGGCAGCTAATAGGTTAAAAACGCAGTCATCAAAACCAGGAAAAAAGGACATTTCAGAATTTAGCACAGAATATAACGAGTACAGGAGCTTCAGCTTTGTGGAATGGGAAAGAATTTGTGAAGTTTAAACCGACCCAAAGCACAAGGACCTAATGAGAAGCCCAGGTCAGAAATTGCATCCAACTCATAAGCACGGGTGACAAGCAGGAAGAAGATTGTGTCAGGGTGGTTCAGCCTCGTTCATAAAAACTGGTTGTTAATACCATAACCAATTCCCAAAGTAGGTTTTAGTGCTCTTGTTTACCACGCCTAATATTTACCATGCTAGGTGATAGCTAGTTGTCCTTTAAAAAGGCTGAAGACAAATGGAGGTAGTCTGGAATAGAACGATGACTGTGATATGTCTGTGAGGGGGTACGTTTTCAGGTCAGATGTAAAAAGACTCAAGAGAAGAATCGTAACAGATTTTTGTGGGATTACTAGAGGCGCAAAAGGCAAATGGAGAAAATCATTCATAAAGTCACAGAAGTTGAGGAGGACAAGCCACCAGGTTGATCATGCTCAAGTAGTAGATATCTGGTAAATCAGAAAGAAAAATGATTAGGTGTTGGTTCTAAAATTTGACCAACAAGAACCCATAAGAGATTTTGCAAGGTCAGCTTGGGTTGAAAGTACAAAAGTCAGATTCCAAAGGGACTGGAATAAAAATAAAACGGAAGACTAATATAAGCTCCGGGCTGTGATTTAGATTTTGTGTTCACTATTTGCACAGGAGTGAAAGGGATCTCCTGGATTACCAAGTCCATTCCTCTGGTGTTGTAAGTATCTCATAGTCCATATATTTATTAAGCTTTACTTGAAAATTCTATTTGTTTCCTCCTAGTTTTAGTGGAAAGGCGATTCAGAACTTCAGTCTTCTGATAATCAGTGTCAATGTGTCATCATTGTCCACTTGCTTAAGTATCTTTTCTCTCTCTTTAGTGCCTAACCTGAATGTATTTATAGAGAGCAATTATATCCGCTCTCAGCATGAATGAGCTTAGAGATGAAAGGGAGGAGGAAGCAAACATGTTGCTTCAGCCTGGACCAGCTGGAATCTCTTTGTTCAGACTCCTGTAAAATGTTTTGCAGCAGCTGAATTTGGAAACTGCATTTGTGCAGCTCACAGCAATATGATACAGATCTAGCCACCTCAGAGCCAGATGAGATGGAAATAGACATATCAAGCCATGCTTGCTATCTGAATATCCATGGGTACTGTGGAACTGAAAACACTTAAACTACAGTCCAACTTAGCTGGAGAATAATGATCTGCATTTGGTTGTGGTAAACACACATGGTAAGCCATTGTAAATATTTCCCACCTTTATCACTTATATTTTTCTAGTGTTGGAAGTTAGGTATCTGTCTGTATTAGGTTGTCACTAGCCGTGTGGCTTATTTTGCAGAGGGAACTCTACATGATGTTGTCTGCATGGTGTAGAATCTAGAGTCAGCAATTCCTTCTGCTCTCTCCTAGAACTGTCGTAAGGCTGTCTCCCAGAGCTCTTCGCACTTAACGTAATCAGGGGAGAGCAGCAGTTGCCCATCACATTGCTCACAATTTGTGTACAAATTTCTAATTGCAAAATAGATTCAAAAATTCAGTCATAACACTCTCTGCCATAGCGTATATTCACAGAATCACAGAATCACAGAATCACAGAATAGTAGGGGTTGGAAGGGACCTCTGTGGGTCATCTAGTCCAACCCTCCTGCCGAAGCAGGGTCACCTACAGCAGGCTGC
>Ga0065711_1027172_pt1 | contig 53122 bp, 26 predicted proteins | sample Hoacrofraction12_FD_59098 | JGI IMG/M metagenome (GOLD analysis project Ga0065711, IMG submission 59098) | Hoatzin crop microbial communities from Cojedes, Venezuela - Epithelial fraction 12 v2 (version 2) | ecosystem: Host-associated > Birds > Digestive system > Esophagus > Crop | place... | reverse complement strand
CATCTGCAAACTTGCTGAGGGTACACTTGATGTCGCTGTCCATGTCATTGATAAATATATTGAACAGCACCGCTCCCAGTACGGACCCCTGAGGGACTCGTCACTGGTCTCCATCCGGACATTGAGCCGTTGACCACTACCCTTTGGCTGCGACCATCCAACCAATTCCTTATCCACCAAGCGGTCCACTCATCAAATCCATGGGTCTCCAATTTAGAGAGAAGGATGTTGTGAAGCTTTGAACAGTTTCACAAAATGCGATCAGCCTGGCCATCCTTCCCTATTTGCAGGGCTTCAGATTTTTCTTGGCACAGGAACCCTTTTGTTTCACAGCATAACCTTGACAATATTTTCAAGTCATTTAAATCATGCTTGTATGTTCCCAAGGACACATCTACTTCGGACGTGCAGACAGACCTCAGCTCTGAGATAAGGTGTTGGAAACCTGCCCTGGGTATTGCTGCATTAAAGTCAGCTAGAAGTAGAGGTGTTGAGCAAGGAGCCCGTTAATCCTGGTAATACAGCTTTAGAAACAGAAGTGGAGTAGTGCCTGGCTGTCCAGGAATGTGGGCAGAGGCTACCCTGGACTGACCTCATCCATGAGGATATGATCTCTGTAGGCCATCCTTTTTGTGTGGATTGATAGGACACTTTTATGTTAGCCTCTCCAGTCAACTCACAGAGTAGCATCTCTAGGTCTTTAGCAATGTCAGTTGGCAACTTTCTTTGAACCTTTAACACCTTCATGAAAGACACGTCAGCTAAGATCAGGCTTTACCAGAATAGGCTCAGCAATATTAATTCTTATTTATATTCTATTTACTTTACACTTAATGCCTGGTATACCCCACAAACTTCCACCACCATTTGAAGCTGAGAAAGTCACCCCTGCATTCACCCTGCTGACTCTAAATTGTTTTTAGAAAAGCCACCATGGTACTTGCTTCAGTTCATTATTTCTGGGAAGATTTTTATGAAAATTTTAAGAAATTTTCTCACTAATCTTCATGTATTTGATAAATCTCTAAAAATATCTTTCTTAACCTATTTTCACCTTTGGCCTCATTTGGGACATCTGTAAGAGGCATCCTCTCCACAATGAATGAAAGACCAATTTTATGTCAGAAGAAGAAAAGAAGAAGGAAGGAGGTGTCTATCAAATACCCCAAAGTGTTACGAGCCTGTGATCCTTGATACATAGGAGGGAATGGATGAAAGGGACCAAAAGACATGTAAGAATTTGCTTCAAGACAGCATGTAGCTCCTGTGCCAGAACAAACAGATGGCAAAAAGGATCATGTAGAAAAAAAATGTAAAGATATGTATCCCAGAAACCAATATGCAATACAAATAACAGTGCACAGCTCCTTTGCTGTCCTCAACTTAGTTTCAGGTGTAACATAACAAGAAAGCTCTTCCACTCAGCCTCAGAGGTAAAAAAAAGCCACAGGTATGATACTCATGGATGTGCCAGTCAGCAGGAGCTGTTGGAACATACCAGTTCAAATGGTTTTCTTTTAAGGCATTTTTGTTGCTTGTTTTGCAATGTCCTATATATTAACTTTTCAGAAGTTAATATTTCGCTTTGCTTCACAGAATACTTATTCATTCTTCCCAGGACATTCCTCTCATGAGGTCATACAATATCTTATCAATCCCTTAAAGACAAAGCTGAAGTACCACATGATCAACCCTTCCTGCAGTGCATGTCCTGAATGCCTTCAGTCTACCAAATTGCATTTTTTAAATCAGACTGTCTGCTCCTAGATTGCAGGCTTTCTTCCTATTGCAGTTCTAGAGTCTCCTTTACAGCTTTGAGGGTAGCTCAGCAGATGCTGATATATTCACCAATAGCATTATAACTGTACTCCCACCCTGTTTGCATTCCTTCCACTGCAGACACCATCACTGCCTTTTGATCACCTCCATTAGTTCCTGTGAGACTTCCTTGACTACAGTGGTACTAAGAGGCAAAGGCAAATGTCAGGGCTAAGTAAAAGTGTTAGAATATAGGCAGTCTGTTAAATAATTCTCATATTCAGAAGAGGATTAAAAGGGTACTGTTTTGCAGGACCCAGTTAGTGGCTTTATATAGTAATGGAAGTAACATGTGCAGCTTAAAAATTAACCATGATAACTCTTACTTTTATGGACCCCATAGATAATACTCTCTAAGTTCTGTTTCAAAGTAGTTCTGATTTTAGTGTGGCACTGCTACCGGGATGCAGCAAGCTTATCATGGAATACCAAAAATGTGGCCTTCCCTGTCTGAAGTCAGCAAGTCATCCCAGCTTTGCGTCATAATTCAGATCTAATTGTTATTTCCTCAGCCCAGAATGACCATTCTGCCATATACAGATGGTCAGTGAATGTCCTCAGCACCCTTCATTTTCTATTTACTGTCTGTCATCCTAAGACTCTCATTTTTCTCTGCTGTCATGGTATTCAAGTTCCTGACAACTAAATGTGCTGTCTCTTCACCAGGTATAAACTGTGCCAGCAGCCTCAAATCTGACAAGGAGGAAGAAGCTAGCCCTGAAGACAGGGTGAAGAAAGACTGAATTACTGACTGAAACAAGAACAATTCACCCTTGAATTCTCATAATCTCTTGGAAGTCACAGTGGTATCTCACAGTTCACAGCAAAAATCGTCCCCAGTGGAGCAAGTGAAACAGAGAGATAGGAACAATGATGCCTATACTCCACACAGTGCATCTTCTCTTCACATAGTGACTCACTATGAGGTCCGTCTGCATGGGAAAGCTGTGATACTAGTACCTGTATGGCAGTTTATCTGGTAACCATATTACTTCTTAACACAGACACAGGCAAAACAAAGAGTAGGGACCTATACTTCTGTTCTCCATTTCTGGGGTGAATTGCGCTTCCAGATACCAAAATTGTGGCAGTAAATTAAATATATCTGGGGCTGTTCTCTCAAGCCAGTTTGAGAGGAGCAGTTCATATCCACACTAACTTGTTCTTCTGGTCCCCCAAAGAGGATGCTTACCTGTTCTGAGTCTCTAATAATGCCTGAGCTGTGCCTGAAAACTGATCAAGAGAAAGAAACATTGGCCTGCACCAAACCCTTATCAGTGTAAGCGTTAACAATTTACCCAGCAGTATCCCATCCCTTGGGAACATTGCCTTGAGTTATTTAACTTACCAGTGTAGATGTGCTCACTGAGATTGAGGGTTGTGAGAATGACTATTTCTTACACATGGGTTTTTGGCTTTGCCTGTTCCTTTTTGTAAGAAGTCTTTTTCACCAGTTTGTTGCAATTTGACCTTATTATAAATGAAGACAGTGTGCGAAGGTGCTGATATCTGTCAGCAGAAAACAAAGTTTCTCTTTAAGGGGTTTATGTCATATTTATTTCATTGCTTCTATAAAAAAGCTAAGTACAAAGTGTTGGAGTGACTACGATTTTTTTAATTAAACTTCTAGTATATAAATTTTTATTATTTAATTAAGCCTTTTATTTCTATAGGCAAAGCTAAGTGGAAATGCCATCAACTTGCATGTTAATTTACAGGCTGAATTAATACTAAATCCACCTATGTCATGTCTAGATTTTGTCCAGTGAATGTTTGTGTTTTGCTGTAGTCACATCTTTGTGCTAGGATACTTAGAAAGCTGAAGACATGTCCGTGTCATCACCCTCTATTTGCTTATTCGTTTCTCCCATTACTCTTTTTTGTTTCTCTGAACAGCAATTCTTCTCACTTTAAATGAGCTGTGACCTTCTTTACACCAATAAAGATGATATTGACAGGGCTGTTGGTGTCCCCCAATATGAAATGATTTGACCTGGTTTCCTGCTGCTTCTTCTCCCTCTTGTGTTTGTTTGCGTGCAGTGACACATGCCCAATGCACACAAGGTGAGAGAAGATAGACCAGAAATAGCATGGGAAGACAGGCCCAGTGGCATCAGGAGAGCTTGAAGATCAGAGAATCATAGAATCATGGAATCATAGAATAGTTTGGATTGGAAGGAACCTTTAAAGGCCATCTAGTCCAACCCCCCTGCAATGAGCAGGGACATCTACCACTCGATCAGGTTGCTCACAGCCCTGCCCAACCTGACCTTGAATGTTTCCGTTTCCAGGGATGGGGCAGCTACCTCCTCTCTGGGGAACCTGTTCCAGTGTTTCACCACCCTCATTGTAAAAAATTTCTTCCTCATATTCAGTCTAAATCTAACCTCCTTAGTTTAAATCCATTACCAAAACCATTAAAACCTGTCACAACAGGCCTTGCTAAAAAGATTGTTCCCATCTTTCCCATAGGCCCGCTTTAAGTGCTGAAAGGCTGCAATAAGAGGTCTCCCTGCAGCCTGCTCTTCTCCACAGCCCCAACTCTCTCAGCCTTTCCTCCTAGCAGAGGTGCTCCAGCCCTCTGACCATTTTTGTGACCCTCCTCTGGACCTGCTCCAACAGGGCCATGTCTGTCCTGTGCTGAGGGCTCCAGAGCTGGATGCAGGACTCCAGGTGGGGTCTCTCCAGAGCAGAGCAGAGGGCAGAATCACAGAATCTGTCACTGTGAGCCAAAGATGACCTAGTGTTGTTGTCTGACAACAGGTCAGTGACTTACATGAAGTATGTTTGGCGGTCTCAGCCCAAATCCTTGTGGGCAAGTGACTACACCACAGTAATTACTATTGTAGCTGGCACTGCTTGGCATTACTGGGCATCTCCGCTGGACGCCCAGGCACTGAACAGGCTTCTGGTTTGATCGCACCCACTCAGCAGCTGAAGATTGGGCCTATGTACTTTCCCTGGATAAGGCTGAGCTCTTGTGTTGAATAGTCCAGTTATTTCACACTGTCATTGATTCTTAAAAAAAAAGAAATCAAATATATAGTGGTGGAATTTTATATATAATGTAAAATGTCTGGCCCTTGACAACTATGTTGCCTCCCACTTGGTTGCCAAGAGTAGATAGACCCAAATTTTCCAAAGGACTTTTAGAGTTCCACTAGAATCTATTTAACTAATATTTAATCCTATCAATTATATTTGGATGTAGAGCAACAGGCACATTTCTTTCCCTGCTCACATTTTAAATGTCGTTTCCTGTCTATTGATTCTCTTGGCATTGGTTACTGATCATATAACTCCCAAATGGTGTAATCCAAGCTGTTCGTATTATTTGGCTCTAACTTTGTTTTGAAAATCTGTAGTAATCTAAGTTAAATAAACATAATGCTAGAAAATATACTCTAGGGAATAAATCTGCATTGACAGGGAGATGGGTAAAATAGATCTTTTACAACTCTGCATATGACTTTTTGATTAAAGAAGGTAATAGCAAAAGATAGATGACTGCCTAATTGGATATTAGTAGGGAAAGAGTGACACATGTTATAGGATACTGCTAGAGGATGACTCTGAGGGTTGCAAAGTGAAGTATTTAGGACAAATGAGCCTGTCACATTAGATAAAGTAAAAGAGACAGTCAGGATTCCAAGAGCTTCTCTGACTCAGAATTAAGAAAATGTCTTCACAGGAATTTGTGCTAAGCATATCAAAGATAACAGACACAATATGTTGAGGGCATCTAGCCACCTGTATGAAGGAAGCTGCCTTTCAGAGGTGACCAGATAATGGGAGGAACAGGGATTGTTCTTGCCCCTTTTGAGGTTTCTTTTTCATGATATATCTGAAAGTATATCTGAAAATGTTGCTGGATAATTATGATTATTTTTAATATAAGGATGCAATTTTCCTGTGTGAATGTCTGTTGTTACATTGAGAAATAAGACCTTGTTTGTGGTGAGAAAAAATATGAGAACTAGAGAAAGGAAAATACGGCGAGAACTGAGTAACAGTAGTTGAGACGGGAAAGGATTTCTAGTCAGGAACTGCTGGCTTTTCACCTTGGTTTGTTTTCATATAATATTTAAAATATGGAATTGGCAGAAAACCAACACTTTTCCCATTTTTTCTTTTTTTTTTTTTTTCCCCCAATGTTATTTTTTGCACTGTTTTCAAATAAATCTATGGATTGTTCCACTTAATGAAATAAAAAAATAGATGACAGCTTTCAGCTTTCACCTTTTCACAATTTTAAGCCCTGAGTTAGACAATCTCTTTGTATGGAATTTATAGGGTTCTGTTCACCACAGTGAGAGTGCCCCACAGCCTTTATTATATACACTCTCTAAACACAAGATCAAAGAAGGTATAGTTCTTTTTTGAATCTCACTAAAATCCTCTCCTGTGGTTAAGTAGCTAGAGACACTGCAGACTCAAACTTGTTACTAAAACAAGAGTGCTCAGTTCATTCAAACACTGTTGAGACTTCAGACAAGACAGTGCAGAGAACTGATCTATGGTTTTCTCGAGGCTAGCATCCTAACCCGTTCTCAAATGGAGTCACTCAAGTATTGACTTTATTCTTATTTTTTACAAGGCATATCTCCAACACATTGCTATCACCCTGGAAAGGTCGGAGTTGATACTCTTCACTCAGAGTGGTATACTAGCACGATCTGGAGACCATTAGAAATTCATTGTGTTTGCAGACAGTCCATACTGCCCCTAGGCACTAATTAGTCTGAAAATCAGTAGATGTTTACTTCTGTTGGGTTATCACTTGCACTGAGAGCTCTGACCACTCTTGATCCCTCTAGTCTTGCAGCTGATCCTGGTGGATCACATAACTTCAGAAAATTCAAAGAACATATGAGCCCAATTCTACCAAGGTGTGAAATGAAGTACCACTTGAAATTGCTGTCCGTAATGTTAGAATAATCTAATGTTGTACTACTTGTAGTACCAAAGCAGAACAATCAATCTAGAGATGTGCAGGAAGAATGACATACGAAGATTAGCAGCTGGACTATGATATATTTGAAAATCTTGCACCAGATACCTTATTCCCCCGGTGTTCTACACTATCAATATAATCTAGTATTGGTACAGCCCAGAAATAACGTGTCTGTATTTGTTAGGAAAAAAAGAAAGAAAAATATTAATTTCAGAAATTCTTCCAAGAGCATTGTTATATAAAATGCACATAAAGGTTAAAAGGCATAAATCACATGTATGGATATCATATTGAGTTAATTACCACCTATACCTAATAATCTATTCAGAATTGCTCTTTTGTATTTTTAAAATACAATATTTATTAACTTACATTCCTTGTTTTTGAACTCTTCAGTTAAAGTCAATAAAGAAAGCATAACAAGAGAAACAGTATAATTTTTCAGAAAAATAGGTGAAAAATTTGAGGGCTTCTATAAAAATGCCTTTTAAAACAGGATTGAATTCACTTGTATTACATCGATCTTTATCTGATATTCTCTTTTATCTGTCCAAATAAGAGTTTGACATGACACTCCAAAGTATGCAGAATTTAGCGTGAATTGTTTAAAAAAATTTGAAAGACCAAGAAACAGGACTGGCTTTTTGGATGTAACCTCTACAGTGTTGAGAGGAGAGGGCATGGGCCATAACTCAGTATTGATCAGTAAAATGGAAATGCTATCATATGATAGGTAGGAAGTCTAGAAAGGCTTCTAGTTGGGAATGAGTGTGGTTTTAATTTCATATATATTATTGTATGATTGACATATGTCTGAAATGAAACTTTGTACTCTTGCGGTGATGTTATGGTAACCTGTCATGGTGTCTTATGCATCTGTTGTGAAAATGACAACAAAACTCATGATAGATGAAAGTGATATTTTTAATTTTAACTTCTGGGTCAGCCCTCAAAGGCTACTGCAGATTGAAAATGAAGTGCTTCAATTTCAGTTTTCCCCTTGTAGTGATCCTAATTTTTTTTTTTTCCAGGATGCAAATTTTTGCTTGTTATTTATGGCATTAAGCAAAATTTTTTTTTCCTTTTCGATTACTGGAAAATGTAACTGTAAAAAATGGGAAACATTCTTTACTTTGTAAGTATTTAGGAAAATAGAGTTGTGATGTAAAATTGTAGCAGTATGAGTAGCGAGTGACGTCAGAGTATTTAGGGCTTTTTTATTATGAAAACAAAATACTTCTGTTAGAGCTTATTGTAATAAGATGCATATAACTGAAGTGAACAATACAAAATTTCTAAGCCGTTAAGAGAAGAAAAAAGTGAATAAAAGGAATGGTATACGAAATAAAAATTCGCAACCAGCAAGACATTTCCATGTGGAAAAATTATTCCACTGATTATCCCACGTATATCATATATCAGCACAGGCAAAACATTAGGCCCTATGGACTATTCTCTGCTAGTGTGTCACGTAATGTCCTGGCAAGCACACGTGGAAAAGAGAAGTGGGAGAAAACCTTTTTCAGCTGATCTATCTGATTTAGGATCTGTTGTCTGTAGATGTTCCCTAAAAGGTGTATTCTGAATTTCTAGTGCCACGATCTCTATAGAGTATAAACCCATATCTGAAAAAATTTCTGCATGGGTATGCATTTTACTCTTTGAATGGTTTATACATACCCTATTTTTTCCTATGCATGTATGTTATTGTACTGTAGGGCATTATTTCTGTGTGAGTTATTTCATTTTGTATATGCACCTTGGGACATGTTAGGGCACATTTTCTAAAACAGTCAATACATAAATGAGGCAGTGCAACCATTACTGGTGAAATATAGAAGTAAGTGTTACATAAGGAGATTATTATCACTAGTGTGGACAGTGCTGATTTGCACTCTTGTGTAGTAAATGTTCTTAATTCTGGCAGTTGACTTGACCTGCTAATTAGTTAATAAACTGGGAGGTCAGGTATTTGTTATCTGGATAAGTTAATGGTTAAATACACTATGAGTTTGCCAGAAGACTTTAATCAGTTTTAAATGTGGTAAGGCAAAGTTTCTAGGGCTGGGAAACGGTATTTCTGATTTGCTGTTCTTTACAAATACCAGGAAGTAAAACTTTTCTAAGTGAGCTGGAAGTTTATCTGGAAACCGAATACCCACACTAAAAAGAGTCTTTCTTCCCCGGAGGTCACCTCTGCGGTTCCCCTCAATGTTCATTTAAATGCTGAGTCACTTTGTTTTCTCTTACTTAGATTTTAGCTATTAAGTTGCTTTTTGATACCTTTTTAATAAGTTCTTCTAACTGTGCTGCCTTCAGGAATAATTATACAATGTTATGTGCTAAAATCAAGCTGCATAGATCTGTCCATTGACGTTTAACTTACGTATATAGTTCATTTTAATAATGTTTAATAACTTTAGATATTTAATAGTGAAATCTTAACACATAAATGTTCTTAAAAAAGGAATCAGGATGATTATGTGTATGCATAGGTCTACAGCAGAAGTCAGTTGTTGTTTAAATTTAAATATCTTACATTGTTGTGAAATTCTCCGGTTGATTTATTTATACCTTCCATAAAGATTTTACCATTGAAGGGGATTAAAATGAATAGTACTTAATATTATTTTATGTTATTTGTATATAAACTGGTCAGTAAGACCATATTAATTGTGATTTAAAACATTCTTTGTGCACCTAATGTGTGACTTTGACTCAATAAAACACTTTTGGCCAAGATTTCATTCCAAATATTCATTAAAGACCAAGACAAACCTCCCTTTGATTTCAAGGAGCTAGCATTCTAATTTATAGAAAACTGTAGCAGTGTATTTGATTTATATACAGATTAAAATAGTCTCTATGTGTCCACACCCTAAAGCCTCACTGCATGTGTAGAATTCCAGTCATGAACTCTGAACAAATCAAACCATCCCCTCAATCAGCAATATACATCTTGTTAGCTTGAGAAGCTTATGCTACCGCAGTGGAGACATTCATGGTACAGCCACTATCTGACCTAATGATAAAAGTAGATAAAGATACATGGCGTTGTGCAGGGATGACACATGCAAGGAGACACAGACACAAACACACATACTGATCCCCCAGCTGAGCACACATCTGGTCATGCAGAAGAGGAGGCAAGCATGCTTTAGGAGGTGACCCATGCACCATGGTCCAGGACAGGGCCAAATTTACAAATGGTGGCTTGACACTGCCTATATTTTGTAAGGTGACCTCAGATACCTCCTTACAACAGAGGGGCTGTAAAAACATGTCAAAGAAAGGGAGCAATTCAGAGCAACTCATTAGACCTTCTCATTTCTGAGAGGTTTTCTTGGAGGAATGGAGAGAGGGAAGGGGCCGGGTAACTTGTCCTTGTAAGCCACTGGTTGTTTTTAATATGTGGAGGGCCTCCTCCAACAACTCTGCAAAGAGTATATGATGTTCTGTAGCATTTCAAGAAAGTGTTAGTTTACTGTCCCTTTTCTATTTCCTGCCAATTAATAAACAAAACAGATGCCTCCCTGGTCTTTGCCCCTGGATCTTACAAATCTGTAGGAAGTGGCAAATGCTTAGGTATCACTCCTAAACAAATGCAACATCCTATTCCAGACAGTGCCGAAAACACAAATCAGTATAAATATCATTCTGAGCACTAAGTAAGCAAGCCTTTCAAAAAAGGGTCGTTTTCAAAGGTGTTCATCTAATTTGAACAGTTGATGTCCTGCATTTGAGAGACGTTTGGACGCTACAAAATCTTGAGTGAGTTTTATAAAGCCTCGTTCTGACTGGAGAATTTTTCATATGCAATGTAACCTAAACTTAAAGCATTGCCAGAGAAAATACACAGAGCATTATGGAACAGTTAACACATGTAATACAGTAGATGAAGTATGGGATGTGGAACTTAACAAAGCTTGTTCATCAGACAAGCGTATAACACACGTAGCTGTGCAAGACACGGAGGAAGCAAGCCAAATTTGGAAGCTAGTTAAAATGTTTATACAAGTTTCTTTCCACCTCAGAATCCACAGCAATTACATTAAGCTAAAAGTTTCTAATACGTAACAGAAGTCCCACTATCCAATAATTTGGTGAATGGAACTCATTAGCCACTTAGAACTTCACTGAAAGACAACCTTCAACTACTGAATGGCTATTCTACCATTGTTGTCTGTATAATACCTTATTTGGACATGCAAAGCTCAATAACATTTTGTAATAGAATAAGCATAGAGAACTCCAGAAAGTGTGAAAAGGCACAAAAACTGTAAATGTGAAAATGTTTCATTCTGGGGAAATGTATGTTACACTGCCTCACCTGAATTTCATAGTGGCTTGACAATACTACAAATCTGGCTTTGAACCTTGTAGTAGTGAACAAGAAACACCAGTACTGTGGCAAGCAGGTATTTATCTGACAAAAATTTGTTCTGTGGGTCCAAATTTATTTAAGATATAAAACAGTTTAACTCCATGGAAGGATATGTGGACGATGTGTCATGGACCCTCCTGAGTCCGGTATAAAGCTGACTCCATGGGATGTTCTCTTTGATCAATTTGACAGAAGTATGATTTTGTCCTCAAGTTTGTTTCAGATTAAAAAGAATTGTTGGGTGATTTGTCAGGACAACCAATAGAGAGAAAAGGTGTATTGTGATTTGTCTACTGAAGGGACTTCTATCTGTTGGTTAATCCTATCTATCTACTTTGTTTCTACAGGAATGCTGGTTGGCTAGGTTTGCTCTCTACATCCGGGCCCTATATGATGATGACTAAAAGTACAAATGAAACATATGTAGCATTAAAGTAAAACTGCATTGTCCCAGAAGGGCAAACATGCAATACACACCAAAAAATTATTTTCAGAAGTTGTGTTAGAAATAGTAAAGTAAGTGATGCATTCATACAATAAAAAGCATCAGCCAAATTAATTTCACTACTTTTTTTTGCAATTAAATATATCTTAACAGGAAAGAATGCTTACTAGAGTAAAGGCATTATATGGTAGCTTAGGAATTTGTTGGTTTCACTGTAACTCTAAATACTATAAACCTCATAGTATTGATCTATCTTCACCTTTTACAACAATGAGCGACTATCAAGTGAAAAATGAAAGATAAAGCATACATAAAGAGACAAGCACTTATTCATGTCACATCTCTGAAACAAATGGAACTGCTACCTTTGCTCTCTGATGTAAATAAGGGATTTCTGAGTTGGCTAAAGTTCAGTGTCATTTTTACAGTATACTAAATGATAGGAATGATTCACAAATTTTTTCTCTTTATCATTTGGCTATTACTTCCTTCATGTTTGCTTGTTTCTTTTGTGGTTTAGTTTAACCTTTTTCCCCAGTTCCCTCAAATATCTCATTCTACAGGCAAATTCAAGGTTCTTTTAGCACTCTTTGAATGCTTTCCATAGTTATACTTTTATACATTTTATGTTCTTTTAAAAATTATTTTATGCATGTTTCATTAATCTTCTGCTTCCAGAAAGTCCTTTTTTGCCATAAATAACATTGTGGCTATTTAACCAAAGAAACATAATTGTTAGTTTGGATTTAGTCCTTGTACTGAATAAAATAAAATGGAGCATGATAACAATTTTTGTTTTTCTACCTTATTTTAAGTCAGCTTTTTGACTTTAGTGTTAAGAGCAAGTCATCTGCTTTAAGGGATTTGTTGATCAGTAACTGACCAATGTTACTCAGTGTAAGATTTCTAGTAAGCTGTTGACTGCTATGACAATCTGAAAGATGAATCATAGAATCATAGAATTGTTTGGGTTGGAAGGGACCTTGAAGATCATCTAGTTCCAACCCCACTGCCATGGGCAGCGACACCTTCCACTAGACCAGGTTGCTCAGAGCTCCACCCAACCTGGCCTTGAACACTTCCAGGGAGGGGGCAGCCACAGCTTCCCTGGGCAACCTATTTCATTGCCTCACCACCCTCATGGTAAAAAATTTTTTCCTTATGTCTAACCTTAATCTACCCTCTTTCCGTTTAAAGCCATTACCCTTTGTGCTATTACTACATGCCCTTGTAAAAAGTCCCTCTCTAGCTTTCTTGTAGACCTCTTACGTACTGGAAGGCTGCTACAAGGTCTCCCTGGAGCTTTCTTCAGGCTGAATAGCCCCAACTCTCTCAGCCTTTCCTCACAGGAGAGGTACTCCAGCCGTGTGATCATTTTTGTGGCCCTCCTTGGGACTTGCTCCTACAGGTCCATGTCCTTCTTATGCTGGGGGCCCCAGAGCTGAATGCAGTACTCCAGGTGGGGTGTCACCAGAGCACAGAGGCAGAATCACCTCCCTCAACTGCTGGCCATGCTCTTTTGATGCAGCCCAGGATACAATTGGCTTTCTGGGCTGCAAGCACATATTTCTGGGTCATGCTGAGCTTTTTGTCAATCAGCACCCCCAAGTCCTTCTCCTCAGGGCTGCTCTTAATTCAGTCTCCACCAGCCTGTATTTGTGCTTGGGATTGCATGGACCTCTGTGCAGGACCTTGCACTTGGCCTTGTTAAACTTCACGACGTTTGCACAGGCCTACCTCTGAAGCCTGTCAAGGTCCTTCTGGATGGCATCCCTTCCCTCCAACATGTAAACTGCACAACACAGCTTGGTGTCATTGGCAAACTTGCTGAGGGTGTACTCATTCCCACTGTCCATGTTGCCAATGAAGATGTTGAACAGCACCAGTCCTGATACTGAATCCTGAGGAACAGCACCTGTCACTAGTCTCCACTGGGACATCGAGCTGTTGAACACAAGTCTTTGAGTATGATCATCCAGCCAATTCCTCATCTACCGAGTGGTCCGTCCATCAAATCCATGTCTCTCCAATTTAGAGACAAGGATGTTGTGCAGAACAATGTCAAATACTTTACACAAGTCCAGGTGTTCTAAGTCCAGTTGAATCTGAGATGGTGTTCATCTACAGCTCTGGCATTGTGGCATTGCTGCTAATGCACAGAGGAATGGAAAGAAAAAAGCAGAGAAAGAAGTCAATCTGCCAAGACAGCACCCAGTGTAGTCTCCTCATCACTGCTCTCAGGCAGGAGGAATGTCATTCCTCTGCAGATGGGGAGCAGCCCAAGGAGGAGATGTCTGTGGTTGAGCAAAAAGACTGTGAGAAAATGATGAGAATTGAGCTGGACCAAATCAGTGCTAAAGAGCAGAATCAGCAAAAGTTGCCTGTAGGGAGTAGGATCTTCATCAGCTATCTGGTGTTTGTACAGTGTATAGGTAGTAAACATGTCACAGCACCTTTTGGGTTTTAGTAAAATGTTAGTGTGTCATTTGAATCAGTGAAACTAACTTTGTACAGTAGTGTCTTAGCAAATGTTTTTCTGCTTGTCACATATTTCTCATTCTGTCGTTACCCTTAATTTCAACTGGTAAGAAACACTCATGCTATTATTAGTCAAGGGCTAACAGAGGTCCATTAGTATGTATGAGAAGAAGTGAATGCAGTGAAATCTAGACATGAACATTTCTTTCCACCTTTGTGAATTTTTTCTTCCTACTTTTTTAATATTCAATGTTAGCAAAAAGATAGCTTGCACATTGAAGCTGGTCACAGTTTTATCTCTAGGGTGAACTTTCCAGCTGTCCTTGGCATAGATTACTAACCTTTTCATTAGCCTTTGATCATAAACCTGGCCAGTTTGCCTTGAGACATCTTTCTGGATTTGGTTACCACATTTTCAATTTCTGATGAACAGCTGGAGGAGGAAGAAGCTGAACTGACTGAGCAGCAAGTAAAGATCTTTGTGACAAGACTTTCCTATGCTATACAGTCTATTTAATATTTGGCTAGAAGACTTGCAAATTCGTCTGTCACCATTGCTTTTGAATATTTTTTTAGATAGATAGCACTAGTGACACCTTAACGTCTTTATCAGTCTTGGCTCAGCAAGGGGGAAGACGAACAGCAGTATTATGTTCCCCTGCTTATTTTTCTGCCAGGATCAAACTGAAACAGGAGGCATTCATTGGATTTAAAAATACACTAGAATTTTTACTAAAATGACTTCATGTTGCCATTGAGTTTGCTCGGACCATAGCTGAAATATTTTCATTCCAGAAGAATCATGTGTAATTACACTGAAGCAGAAGATGAAGTTTCTGGCATCGGAGAATGACTGAGAACCTTCAGGCGGAAATCAAACTGTTATTAGCTTCTTAAGTACTTGTTGCCGCCTTGACTCACATGTGATCTTTGCCACAGTCCCATATACAAGGCATGTTTCCTTCTGAAATAGTAGTGCCAGAGAGCTTCAGTGTTTGCATCTCTTCAGTGATGACAGCACTCAGTTCTAAGGTCATGCCTGGGCAGCAATTGCCTACTGGGAGTTGTTTCTAAGCTGGAACATTTCACTTAAAAATAGTAGAAATGATTGACAATATGGAAAAAAAAGCCAAACAACCCTAGCAGTAATAATGGACTTACTGCTTGCAAAAAAACTGTTGAGGAACCAGATGGGAATTGGCTGGGGGTAAACTCTGTGTTTCCAAGCTGATAAGTTAATGAAGTATTGAAGTAAGAAAATAGAAACAAGGTTGGGTTTTTTTTTTGTTTGATTTTTTTGTTTGTTTGGTTGGTTTTTTTCCCTGGGCTGAGTACATGGGACAAATGCAAATCTTCATGGTCAGGTGCAGTAAAATTACAGATTGATACAAATTGATAGTTTTTCTGAATGTTGTGAACTGCAAAGGTCCTTTGAAACAGGGTGGATGACAGATGCTATATATTTCCGCTTTTTCCATCAATAGGTATTTTAGCGTGTAGTCTGAATAGACTTCAGTACCTCGCTGCCACTTTTAATGACAAGGCTACTTCTTAACATCTTTGCCATCCACACTTCAGGCTGCAATCTCAGTTTGAAGACTGTTTCCCTCCTCCTTGAACTGCCTCACTCCAAACTGATAGTTTAATAGTGGTAGTTTGCCAAGTAGACTATGATAAAGAATTATGGCAACAGAAATTGATGGTGAGTAAGCAAGTGCTAAAAGATATGGAAGGTTCAGTTGGGATTTTGAGCTGAAACGTAATCACACTAACTTGGGTGAAGATGTACTTGAAATATAAAGTTTTTTTTCCAGCAACTAGAGAGAGAGAAAGTAGCATGAGGCTTCCTAAAGGATGGACCAAAAATCCCTATGAAGGCAAATACAGAGGTGGGTGAAATGAAGGGCATAGTCATGCCTCTGTATCTATGGGGAATTGTACTGGTTTTGGCTGGGACAGAGCTCTTCGTAGAAGCTTGTGTGGTGCTGTGTTTTGGATTTCTGACCAAAAGGGTTGTGATAAGAACCGCCCATTTTAGCTATTTCAGACCAGCGTTTACACAGCCTCAAAGACTTCTCTGCTTCTCATGCTACTCTCCCAGTGAGTGGGCTGGGGTGCACAAGAGGCTGGGAGGGAACACAGCCAGGACAGCTGACCCCAGATGACCAAAGGGATATCCCAGGCCATGTGACAGCATGCTTAGCAATAAAAGCTGGGGAAAGAAGAGGGAAGGGGGCACACTCAGAGTTATGGAGTTTATCTTCGCAAGTAACCACGAAATGGGATGGAGTCCTGCTTTTCTGGAAATGGCTGAACACCTTCCTGCTGGTGGGAACTGGTGAATGAATTCCTTACTTTGCTCTGCTTGCATGCACAGCTTTTTCTTTACCTATTAAAAGTCTATTCTTCACCTCAACCCGTGAGTTTTATCACTTCTAACTCTCTCCTTCATCCCACTGGGGGAGTAAGCAAGCAGATGTGTGGGACTGAGCTGCTTACTGGAGTTAAACCACAAAAGGAATGAACAAAAATGAGAGCTGCCCATATCTGCATAGGTTTTTCATTTGGCAAAACAGTGAACAAAGCTGGGTGGCCTTTTCTGAAAAAAGATGCCAGTAATGGTGCTCTGTGTCTTTTGCTCACTATTCTGATTTTTTAGACACTTTGTCCAGGAAATAAGACCAAGGCTTAAGTTCATATGAACCTGCATCTGTAGATCTGACAGACTTTAAGGGATTTTGGAAGTTTAAAGTCATCTTTTCCCCATCCTCCTTGAACTTGAGCAGAAAGGAAAGCTGCAGAGCTCTATCAGCCTGATAAAAGGGCATCCCACCTTCTCCTGGGAAAAGGCAGCTCTCCTGTTCCAGCACCAGTTCTTGGAGTGGAGAGTGGGGTCTTTTTTCCTATTCCTTCCCCATGCCATCCAACTATTTGCTTTCCAGTTAGATGCTTGCACACCTTGAGGACATTTTGTCGTTTCCTGGGAGACCTAAGCAGAATGGATGACATTCTCTTCTTGAGCCTAAACTTCAAGGACCACTGTAGAATTTCTGAGCACAGCTAGGTATGTAGTTTTAGATGCCAATGATATTTTATACAAGTGCCTCGAAGCAGCCAATCGGCTGTACTTTGTCTTGCCTAAAAACATACTGTGGGAAAGTAGGTTGACTCATCTCTGGTCAGCATGTCACTGCAGATAATGCGGGAGGGGGAAGGCTCTGAATTATTTATAAATTCAAAATTAATGGTCTTAATAATCCTAATAATCCTTTTGGTTTATCTGAAAGCCAAATGAGAAATAATACTAATCATTGACTTGTCAACTGATGCTTAATAAATAGAAATGAAATGAAAATCAATTTGTTTCAAATCCATAGGAATGAATTCAAACTTGAGACTTCAAAATACTACATGAAAATAATTTTGATTTTTCAACCAGCTGTATTCCTAAGCAATTAAAATCTTTAATAATAACTAGTCTAAATAGAAAGTAGTTAATTTTAGTCAGTATCTTTTGATGACCTGAAAGCTGGTTATCGCCTGATTTTCAGAAGTACTAGCAGCTGTGGGGTATTCAGAAATTCTGAATGCTGGGCCAAGTTTTTGAGTTCTAATATTTATATCGAAGTTGAAAAGTGTTAATCTTTGTGATTGTGTACTTCTTTTGCTTCCTTCTGTGAAAAACTGATTAATAGATATTTCAAAAATATTTTGAGATGCTTTGATAAAAGGCACTATGTGAATGCAAATTATAACACTTTTAACATGCTGGCTTTCAGTTTATTCTTCTCTGTGTGAGAGTTATCAAATCTGATTTTACTTTAGAAAGTCCTAATTTATTAATACAATCAAATGAACTAATTGGAAGGAATGTTCTAGATCTGATGCAATTCTATGACAGCAAGGATATTTTCACAATGAGGAAATCCATACTAAATTACCACCTTAAATCTCTTCATGCATTTTTTTCTCTTATGCTGAGGATCAGTAGACTGCTGTTGCAGGTTCACAAAACATAATTCTTGATGTCAGCAATTGTAACTCTCCTCAGTATTTATCCTGGGTATGAGACAAAGTTTGATGACGGCCCCTGAGCTCAATGTTCACTGACAGTAAACACAAAACTTGATTAATATTTGTGGATCTGTCACTATCCCCTCCTCAGTCACCTTCCAGAATAGCCAAGGGGACAAGGTGGGGGGAGCTCAGATCCTCATGCTGGGTGAACAGACTACGGAAGATGAGTTTACAGAGCTGTTAGTTATTGATCTGCCTCTAAAACTGGCACTAACCATGTGAGCAGTTCTGCTGATCTGTTTCAGTTCAAATGAGGTAGGATCATCTAGGACTGAATTTGTTTGTCTCCAGGTGAAAATACAAAGATGCCTCATACTTACAGTGCCCATGATAGCTAGCCATGCAGACATATATCCAATGTCTTAATTTGGATAAAACAGTGGGTTCAGAATATGGTTGGGCCAAAGACCAGTCTGAAGCATGAGATTACAGATACATAGTAAATAGATACCTTGACTATATCTGACTACATGGTTTTGAGACACCTTCATATTCGTTTATAATGGATATCTACAACAAAGAATGTTGTGAGCATTATCATTCTTTAATGCTTCCTGTCTGCTACTTGCTTCTGTAATTTTCACTCCTGTTCTGTTTTCTTTCTTCATCTTCACTTCTACTGAAATGTCTTGGGTGGATTTCTGTGTCTCCAGAATCTATTTATTTATTTACTTATTTTTCTGTTCTCACTTTCTTTTATATTTCCTCTTGGCTTTTGACACCATTCCTATTACCAAGGGGAGGGGTCAAGGAAAGGCAAATCCCACTAACACTGTAGGATTTTGCACCTCGCTCTTGTAGTAGCAGCGGTCAGAGAGAGGATACTGGATTAAACATAACTGCATAGCATGACCATTGTACTCAGCATTGCCACACTGTGCCTAGACCTGGCCCCAAGTGACCTGACGATAGTTAAGCAGTAGGTTTGTGGCAGAATGTAGGATTTACCTAAGATGAGTGCTAGCACTAAGAAAGATTAGCATCTCAGGAGACCTGTAACGGGATATAAACACTGATGTGCTGCCAATCTTTTCACGATGGGCACCAACACAATTTTTTCCCACTGGCTTGTGGCAGAATTCATATCAGGCACATACACTTGCAAACGGAGTGTCAAGAGACTGGCAAATGTATTCCTTTATTTTTGCAAGCAAACAAAAATGCTCTTTAATAACCAAAGAAAGAGACAGAATCTCTTGAAAAACTCCTAGTAACTGTGCTTCTATTTTGCATTAAATTCTATTTGTATCACTTGATTGAGAAAGAGGTTGAAGATATTTTAGGAAACAACTAATGATAAAATCTGCTGTATTTCAGAGACAAGAAGATGATCTATATGAGCCCTATGAATAAAAGTCAGCCTGACAATTCTGGTTTAGCAATAACTAGAAGGGCAGAGAAACACAAAAAAGGTGGAAAAAGTAACCCCTGCTGTGGTTTTACTTTTGACATTGGTGTCCAAAGGGCTTTCCTGAATGCACAGAGACTTTCATATCTATGTAATGATTCTAAATTTTGGAAGCAGTAACAAAGTACTCACGGGATCAGCTGAGTCACTGAATCCAGTTTCCTTTCTTAAGTGATAGACAGACATACAATGAATGTTTTAGAGGGACCCACTAGAAAGTTTACCCTTTTCCCCCTCTGTATCATACTCTTCAACCTGTCTTTTGTTTTCTAACGCTCTATCCTAAACTAAAGGCTTCAGGCAAAGTTCTGCAAACACAGAAAAATCAGTATTTAGGAGAGAACAGAACTGTTCCTGTCTTATAAATTTTTGGACTATTTTGTATGAACAGTGCCATGGACTTTGTGTTTTGGCAGTTTATATAAAATGATGTTATTCATATGCTCTTCATTTCTTTCTACGCACTGACATCCCACTATTTTGCCATGCACTGCAAGAACAGAACAAAAATATCCTGCTATATTTAAATTCAAAGTATAAGACGAGATGCAAAACATGGATCTCCACAATGAGGGCTGAAATGTTAGTGATCAGTGTAATAAGCAGTGTGCACAATATCCCAGCTGCTTAGTTAACAAAGTTCATTGCAGGGATCAGGAGAGATATCCGAAGGAAAAGTTTGAGTAAAGAACAGTTCTTTTAAAGTTTTTTCTGGAGAACCTAGTCACTGCCAAGAATCCTGTCCTTTTAACGGGCAATAAATGGGCCTGTGACAGGACCCATCCTGTCTTGACAGTCACTTACAGTTGGCACTTAAGGGCCAGGACTGATAGACAACAGCATATTGGGGGCACTTTGCTGTTGCTTGTCCAGATGGTATTTGTCTTAATCATCCGTCAAAATCTCCAGTGATGCCAATCTAAGGCCTTTCAATAGCAACTTTCTGTTTTAAAGATATAAGCCCTATTCTTAGACTTTTTTCCATGCTCCCACAGTTAACGGCTCCCAAATGGTGCTGACAAGGAAATTTTTCTTGTGAAACTCCAGAGATATTTTGACTTTTGTTCTGAATCTTTGGGAAGGCTGACTGCTCCACACAACCCCAACACTGCATTAAATAAATATACTGCTCAACAAGTATTCAGTAAAGAATGTAAAAATGTACCTAACTAGACAAGAATGCAGCTGGCCTGACTTTTGCATTACATTATGCCTCATGGTTGAGGCATTTTGTTTGCCTTACAAGGTACTACAGGCAACACTGTAAATGCAGATCAGAGCTGCAGTAGCAGAACACAACATAGCTAAACAGCTGATTTAATGAGGTAGGAATTTAACACAATGCTTTATTCACAGAATTTGAGTGTTGAAGGCCAGATGGTGTCAGCAGTATTTCCCTCTGACTCTACATCCAGACTTAAAACATATTTCTGCATTATCTTGACGTTTTCAGCCCAAATCTCACCTTCTGCTTGCAGGTAACACTTTCCTGGATTCATTTTTCCCCTTGCATTTCTACAGTACATGCTGAATAATTACTTCATGAGCCACAAAAATATCTGGTGCTCAGTACACCAAAGATCAACATCGTCAAGGGACTGTCATGTTAAGGGCTTGGACAACACAGCACGCTAAATGCAACAGATGTTCACTCCTGCCTCGTGAACCATTCATGGGCAGGAAGAGTTCAGAGAGAGAGAGAGATCTTTGCATGCAAGGGTCCTTATATAAGGCACTCCTAAACATAGAAAAAATATTCAAATAAATGCTTTTCGTTGTAGAGAGCTACAGAACAAACCCAGAGACTCCAAAGAACTAGCTCTTAACCATTTTGACTGTGAAATAAAGAACAATCACTGCAAGCAGGTCAAAGTTCCTCACAGTCTGCCAAAGACAAAAGACTTGCATTTACTAGATTTGACTTCAACCAGAAACTGGATGACTCACTACTCACTGGAAATTTAGCAATCTTATTGCCGCGACACAGAAATCAGAGTGGATTTCTTCTTATCCCATATTGACTACCTCTGACAAATCACCGCAGTGTTCAATTCTTTTCAGGCAGGTATTTTCAGCATTTCGATCTGAGAAAGTACGTGAAGCTGTCAGGCTAGCAGAAAAAATTGCATGATCAGCTCTCCTCACATACTGTGGTCCTAGTTTGTATCAGTAAATGTTTTCCCTCTCAACAGTGCTAATTCACCTGGCTTTGTTGTGGGAGATGGATATAAAAGTCTGATTCTGGTAACTTTTCTGGGCTGCTCATTATACCAGCAAAATAGTTCCCAGTGTCTCAGATCTATTCTGGTATCTGAACCACTTTCTGTCCCAGAAAGCAAAATGAAGTCTCTGAAAATTCCCTCAAGACAGGGTTTGTCTTTGCAAAAAACTCCATCTTCCCCTTAGATGCCTCAGTGGCAAAGCTGCAATTATACTCTCACCTGTGATCTTACTCTGTCCCCTCTTACTCCTTCACACACAATCTCTTTGTACTTTAAAGCATTGGCCTAGCTTGTTGCTTCAGCAGCTGGGCATTCACTGCCTGCTGTTGCAGAATAAGCAGTCCAATGTTATTATCAACTCAAAAGTTCAAGGACTGGAAAACATTGTTTGTCTAATGGACTTGGTTAGAGATACACCAGGATGGAGGAGGGTGCTGGCCAGATGTTTCTGGGGACTTTCTTTCTGACTGAATCAAATCACTTTTTTTTTTTTTCTGGCTTTACAGTTGTTTTCTTGTTTTCATGTTCCAGCAGGGATGAGCAGAAAATATAATAGTGCCCTGAAGAGAATGGAGTGAATTGCAAGTGGCTGGAGTGAAATTGCTTGCCATTGCCAAAAACAGAACAAAATATGGGGGTCTGAGGAAATGTTCATCTGCTGCAAGGCCAGAAGAGTAACAGTTTTCCAGCACACCTCCTAAAAGCATTACAAATGGGTGAGTAAGTGTGAAGAGGCTGAGGGGATGATAAATAACACTTCAAAATTATCTCAGTGCAAATCAGAGGAGTTGGGACATGCTGAAGTAATTGCTTTCAGTCTTACAATCTTTAAATATTGAAATACTTTATATTCAGATATATAGATTTAGAATCCTTGACAATTATCTCAGCACTACTCCTGATAACTGTGATTTACTAACTTGTCATACAGTCATAGAATAGCCCAGGTTAGAAGGCACCTCAAATGATTATCTGGTCTAAGATTTTGTTGCAAAGGCAGTCTAGATGAGATTATCTAGCATACTGTCCAACTGTATCTTGAAAACCTTCAGCAATGAGGTCTCCACCACATCCCTGGGGAGGTTGTTCCAGTGAATGGTTGTTCTGGCTGTAAAAAAGTTATTTCTTACATCAAGACGAAACCACTCCCAATGCACTCCCTTGTCTTCTCTATGTGGCTCCTTGTGAAGAGAGAGCCTCTGACCTCTTTGAAGCCGCCCTTTATGTACTGGAATACTGTGATGATGTTCCCTCTGATCCTTCTCTTCCTCAGGGAAAAAGACCTAACTCCTTCAGTCATTTCTCACAGAGCAGGTTCTCCAACCCTTTTAAAAAATTTTTGTTACCCTCCCTTGGATCCTCTCCAGTCTGTCCATGTCTTTCTTGAATTGTGAGGACCTGAAATGGGCACAATACTCCAGCTGTGGCCTGACAGGTGCTGAGTAGAGTGGGATGATCACATCTCTACCTCTGCTTGCAATGCCCCTGCAGATGCAGTCCAGGATCCGATTTGCCTTTTTTGTGGCAGCAGCACACTGCTGTCTCCTGTTCAGCTTGTTGTCCACCAGGAATCCCAGGTCACTCTCAAGCAAGGCTGTTCCCCAGTCACATGGATCCTAGTCTGTACTGGTTTATTCTGACCCAGGTGCAGGACTTCACACTTTGTTAGACTTCATACTGTTCTTGGTAGCTCTTCCAGCCTGTACAGTTCTCTCGATAAGTTGGTTCTCTCTTCTGACGTGTTCACCTCACCACATAGCCTGGTGTCATCAGCAGGATCCTGCCAAGCTTTTTGTGCTTGGGATAGATGAACTGCAACCAAATCGAAACTCATTTGTTTAAACTCTGAGAATGACTTGTTTTCGTGTGCTTCTTATGCTCAAATGTATTGTATGAAAAGTTTAATTTTTTACCATGCAAGTATTTGAATGAAAATGTGACTATAGATGGATAAGTTAAATGGCTATACTTGGTGAGGATTTTGAAGACCTAATGTAGCTCTTGGATTGGTTGCTTTGTTCTTATATGATGTCTGAAAAGCGCTTCAGCTTTTGTGTGCCTTAGCTCTCCAGCTGTTAAAAGGAGTGTGGATGTTCAGCTTTCACCTATCTTTTCTAACTAGCTTAATTACAAATCCTGTTGGACTACAACTTTCATTACGTGCATTGCCAGAACTCAGGACCCTGAGCAGTGCTGGGATTTCTAAAATCTGTTACAGCATGACTAATAGTTTGGAGAACATGTTCAGACAAACGGATGTATCCAAAACAGTGTTTTTCATACTCAGATCACTCTCTTGTTTTCAGCTTTTTCTTGCTAAGGCTGCCTCCCACTGCTCCCCTACTCACAAAGCAAGTAATAATACATAAGCTGGGATGCAATAAAAAATTCCTGAAGAGTTTGAAAACTGCACTTCAAACACAGTCAGTCCCCTCCTTGGAAAATGGCTGCTGTAAAAAAGAAATGAACAAAGTAAGACTTGGCCTGAATAGTCTGAATTCTGGCCTTGCTGAAGTCAAGGGCAGAATTCCCATTGATTTCAATAGAGTGAGGATTTTATGCTTTGTGAATGACTTTGTGAAGTGGAAAAAGAGCTGAGACTGGGATTTTCAAAGGTACCTAAAGAGATTGGTACTTCTGGGATGCTTTGAAAATCCCAGCCTAAATCAGTTTCATTGTTCCAGCAAATGACTCAACCACCCATGTTTGATACTGGCTTTCTGTCTTTAGTAAACCAGAAGGATTTGAACTGGTATCCTAAAGAGGAAAGACCCAGGCTCCATTTAGCCATCTTTTGAGTCATCTAGACTTACAATATAGAGCATAATTATTTCTGTAATCCTTTTGTAATATCTGGAAATTAGTTATCCTGAAATTACATATCCTAATTTATTTTCAAAACATTAAATATTAAAAGTGCTAGCACATGACCTCTAGATGTAATTAATATAAGAAATGATAAACCAGGCATATAATTAAATATCCTTTCCAAAAATAGAGTACTGAGGGAAGCAGTCATTAACGAAGATTGTATTACCAAAAGGGAAAACATTAGTACAGTCAGTCATCATGGTGAACAACAGCAAAACAAGGTTCCTTCCTATGCCTGTGGATATCTATTTATAGTATAATGACATGAGCTGGAATGGCCACATGACATCTCTTTCAGTAGCTGAACTTGTGGATATCTATATCTGGAGAAAGAACACAGCAGGCAATATTTACATTCCTTGCTCTTATTCAACTGAAAATGTGTGAAAAAATAAAAACCTCAGAGAACAAGAGTGCAGTTTTTATTTACTGCTTTGTTTAAAGGAGTGTATTTTTAACTGATTCACCTGTTACCAAAACACTTTTTCTTCCACAAGATGAATAGCTATGTCTTATTAGAAGGCATGGAGAAAATACAGGCTATGCCAGCATGATCTAGCACAAAACAATCAACTCTGTCAGGAATTTGAATTTAACGTTGTCTAGTTTAAATTCATAACTTTCAAAGAGGGTAGCTGCTGTTTTAATGTAATTTGGTTTAATAAGAATTGTATCATTAAATTCCCTCATTATTCTGACAAACTAGGAAAATAACCAATCGTGGTGGAGAAGAGGGACAGGTTATAGATCCCTTTACTTAAATTGCATCCCCTTTCAACCAGTCTGTTCAATATAGAGATGGTGGTGGGGAGAGAAAAAAGAGAGAATGGACTAATCTGAATCTGGGTGAAAAGAAGACTGAACCCTTCGGGAACAGGGATGAAAGCTGGCTTTATTTCAGCTTGGTTACACCTGTGAGGTGGAGGGATAAGAAGGCAGATAAATACAGTGAGGAAAAAGGAATGACAGAAACTGTCAGATCTGACTAGTAAGCATGAAAATATCCTATCCTATATTGTTTAGGGAAAAATATACATGTATGCTCCAAATAAACTGAAAAAACCCACTTCAGACTATCGGTCATAAAACGACTGAGAGAAATTAATGTGGTAAAGGTGAAGGGCAAGCTGTATCATTCATTTTATCCTGAGTTACTCCAAATTTCCTGGCATCAGACTGCTCTGCATATTAGTGCAGGTGGGCTCTGGGAGGCCCACTTCTGAAGAGAGATGCTGTTTACTGTTGCTCTGTCAAGGAAAGGAATCATAATGTAATATATACTTGCATGACACCCATCTTTTCTGGCATTTGCTGTCTGTTTATTCTGTTGATAGGCTGACTTGTCCTCTGGGGATTCCTTGTCTCTAGAAAACGAGCTGATAAAATTCACAAGTACATTTCTTCCTGTTTGCTAGTTACCTCTCAGCGTAGTCCTCAGCATTTTTATCCTGGCCAGCTGAAAAGTTGCTTTCTCTTTGTGAATTTTACTGACTTTTCAAACTAGCATGTGAGTAAGCTGTGGCATAGTACAAGTGTATCTCACCTGGTGTAACACTAATACAATGACATTCATAAGTTACACTACAGGAAATGATTTTTCAGCAAATCATCAGGATGCATGAGACAAAAAAAGCACAAACCCACTCCATGAAGGTCTGCAGCATTTATCCATAATATCACATTGTTCCTTTCATGACAAGTTTCTTTCGAATCATTAAAGCACTCTACTATCTTCTCTCCCTCGCTTCTTTCCAAGGTTCAGTGTGTTTGTGTCTCCAGACTTCATACTTCTGCTTTAGTTTCTTTCTTATTTCTATACTTTTGCAGATGTGTATTTTATCCACACTACAAGTCTACCACCAATGGTTTCACAGTTCCTTAAGGGTTAAGGCTGCAAATCCGCCACTACCCACACATGTGCAGCATAACTGAAATGCAATTGCTTGCAACCTATGTATTCTGAACTGTCAAGTTTTTCAACTCTCCTAACTAGCAGAGTGACCACTGCTATTTTCTGTTTACTGGACATAAGTACTGTTCCTTGTAACCATCTTGGAACATACATCATTACTTACACGTGCCTATTTATCTCACATTTGCTTAAAATTCAAATATCTTCAAATATCTTCATATACTCAGTATTTATGTCTATTTGAATAAAAAAGGAATGGAAATTATGTAAGCTGTATGTAAGTTGTTTGCTTCTTTAAGTGTAAGCTGTGCTGCCACTCAGGCTGGTGATGTGTCTTCCTCCTATGTCAGCAGCTAAGCAATACAGATATTTCCTCTTAAATTATAAAGGCTCAAAACCACACAGAAATCCTATGTTTGATTCTTTCTGCTAGTGGCTTACTTGCAGGCATGGCATTCAGATCTCCCAGCCTTTGCAGAGCTGAAAAACTAGATCCACTGTTGTCCCAGAAGAACAAGCACTACTGATTTTTAAATGTCCAATATTGACTGAGGTTTCCGTATGTCCAGATTACTTTACAGAGTTGTAAGACATTGTGTTACACTAACATTAATGATCTACAGCAATGCCAAGGTTACAATTTTACTTTACGCAGTTTAAAGTCCACCAGCCTCCATATTTAATTTATTTTTTTAAAAATTAAAGTCATTTGTCAATTGATTCTAGGAAACAATAGATCCACTTGAGAGTATGTTAGCCTCCTTACATAAGGAGAGGAATTAAACTTCGAAAATTAGAGAAAGCCTAATATTGAAAGCCTACTATTTAGAAAAGATTTATTCTAATGATAGAGCTGAATGTTTCTAGGAAGGATTCTAATCCTGATCCAATCTTCCCTGTGTTTCAGGTTCAAATATGTTCTCATAGAAATAATTCTGAGCCAAAGTAATAGATTTGGGTTTTTGCTTCACCTGTGTACCATCTGTAAATCTTGCGTAGGACTGCCTGGTAGTCTTAATGATATTGTTCTGGTTTTCTTTATTTTTCTTTGGCTTTTTTTTTTTAATATGGTTTAGTCTTTTTTCTATTTCAATATTGCGGCAAGACATCTGTAGTTAAGTAAAATCTGGTAATGTAGAGTACATCTCTTTTTTGCTTAAATTATGTAAAATAATCTTATTGAAACTTTTTATTAGAGAAAGATGACTTGAATGAATGACAGATTTTACAAAATTAAATAATTAGGTCAGGGCAATTATCTTAATCTCCCAGAGTACATGAGCCCCAAAAGTCGAAGGTCAAGAAAATTATAATGACTTGAAACTTTCTATTGCTCAACAGAAAAGAAAAGACTTATTTTGGCAATACATATCTTAGTGCAGAGTGTCTTTGAAATATGTTAAACATGGCATTTTCATCTTCATAATTTCCACTTGTTCCGGGAAATCAGTGAGTGTGAGATGCCAAAAAGGCATTCTTTTTTTTTTTTTCTTCTTCTATTCGAATATTAAAAAAAAAAATCATACAGGAAGTATATTATTAATTTTGTTTAGCAACTGTTGAAGTGATTTTAAGAAACTGTGGCCAAAGCTACTCTCCTTTCAGACAAAAGAATAAAAATGTACAATCCTTTATATGGTTGTCTACAAACACATACCCTCTGCAAACTTATCCTTGTCTGCTGGGCGTGATGTGTGAATTCTGGAAAACATCCCTGCACTGACAGCACTCTTCAATACCAATTATGTGAAGGCAGTACATCAGCCCAGTATGAAGTCCTCACCTTCATACCTGAAATTAGTAATGCAAAATATGCGCATGTATTCAGAATGTCCTTACACAAGCTTTAAACCACTTCAGACACTTTAAATCTTTGAAAATTTTATATCAAGAAATCAATTATTAAGACTGCTCTGTGTCGTCTTCCCAAAGACACTATGCAGGTAACAATAAGAGCTATTTTTGTGTTTCTGGAAGAAAGTTAGCAGCAACTGCCTTAAAATATTTTTATTATCTTGTCTGACAATATTCTGCTTAGACTCACCATGAGTTCATTATCCGTCTGATAGTCTGGACTGTCTGAGGATCTGGATGACATGCATATATGAGGTTGCAAAAGCTGTATTTCCATCTCTGTAGCTGAGAAAAATGGGATAGGTTCCTCATTTTTGCTGCCTGCAGCTAGACCTGATTTTGAGGGATTCTGCCACCTCAATATGCTTTAGGCATCTCTGGTTTGTCTCCTCAGTCATCAGGTCTCTGGCACCTGTGTACTTTTACTGCTGTTGTATAATGAATATTAATTCAGACCCTGCAGATTTCTTCAGTACTCTTTGCTCAGGTTTAGCAAGGTGGGCTGAAATATAACAGCTGAGTTCTTCCCTCCCAGAATTATCAAGATCTTGTATTTCTTTTTGTTACTATGCTAAGCAAATTTGAGACATTAATTTTTCAAACTTCCCCCTTCCCCCAAAATATAAAATCCCACGTCCAGGACTCATCTCAGATTCTAATGATCTGGTTAGATTCATGTGAATCTAAGTGACAGACTGTAAAGATAGAGAGTGGGAAGAAGTCACCTGCATTTATTTTTCTGCAGTGCACACTGTATATGGACTGCTGACCTGAGGTTCTCTTTACTGTCACTGGGGGAAAGTAAGAATCTGGCCTCTTTTCAATGTCTGATTTAAAGTGGGATGAACTGTGCTCCTGTTTTCATACTTGAATGGTACCTATATGTACTTCTCTTTTCATCCATAGTCTGATAATTTCTTTTTACAGATGCAATACCTTTAGCTGTAGTGCTTATAAAATGTGGGGTCTGTATCTTATCAGCTTGACACTTGCCTGGGAACTGTAAAACCCAGAATTACATTGCTGCATAGTCAGTCTGATTTGAAGTAAGGGCACTCACACACAGGTGAATGCTCTATGCTACATCATCTTAAGCAGAAATTTCATCCCACACCTAAGTTTCATTGAGATGTATATTTCTACAAAAATTTTTTGTTTTTTAAATGGCATTTTTTAGAGGATTGGATTCAAATATTTCTAATCAATTTGGTCATTGTTAAAACCCATCTCTTTTGAATAAGGCCTCTGCCCTCACAGCTGGTTTGCAAATACTTTTACCTCTATATTACTTCCTGAAGACTTCATTTGGTGGTCCTGTCATCTTATCACAAGTGATCCTCTCAAGTAATCATATAGTTATTATAAAAACAAGCTAGGCTGGGCATTGAACTAGAAAGAGTTGAAGCACTGGTTAACAAAACCAAGCCAAGTCTGTGACTAGTTATTTCCATTTGATCTTTCGTACTTTAAGAGGGAATAAATGCCAGTGTTTTCTCTTTGTGAATAAAGTGGACTACTAAGCTTTCAGCAAAACTTTCTTACTTTCAGTCATGTGTGGTCCTGAGACATAGAACATATCTGTCCTGGGTTCAGCTGGGATAGAGTTAATTTTCACAAGAAGCTGGTTGGGCTGACCCAACCAGCCAATCAAATGAGATCTTCTATACCATGTGGTGTCATGCTCAGTATTTAAGTGTAGAGCTGGCTGAAGGAGGCTTTTGCTACTCAGGAGCAAGCTGAGCATCAGGTGGTGAGAACATTGCATGTTGTATATATTTTTATCACTGTTCTTGACTGTTGTTTTCTTTTCCCTTTGCCATTCTGTTAAACTGTTCTCATCCCAAGCCATGAGTTTTTGCCTTTTTCCTTTCTCCTTCCGATCCTACTGGCTAGGGGGAAGGAGTGAGAGAGTAACTGTGTGGTTCTTAGTTGCAAATTGAGGCAAAACCAAAATACTTTTGGTGAGCCAGGCAGGAGACTCGAAGAATCCAAGATAAAGATAGTAATGGAGACGTAACAGGCAAAACATGGACTGAACAACGTGAAAAGAGTGAACTTCCCTTTTCTCCCCAAGTTCAGTCTGTTTTGTCTGTGCCAGTAATTAGTGAGTGATCTCTCCCTGTCCTTGTCTCGACCCTCAACCCTTTCATCATATTTCATCTGCCCTGTGCAGCTCAGGAGGGTGAGTGATAGAGCATTTTTGGTGGGCATCTGGCATTTATCCAGGCCAAACCAAAACATATTTTAAGTGCATGAAACAATACAAGGTTGCATATGATCAAATTTATTATTTTTAGAGAAAATAATGCAGAACATCAAACTGTTTCTCCTGTGTAACCTAGCTTCTAATTTCCTCTGGAGAACAGTGGGTACCAGAATAAATAGATGTGATTTAGGCTATGGAAATTGTGCTTAACTTTGTTTTGAGCAGTCCCAAAGAAAGATCTGCTGTTCATTTTTCTTGCTAAAATATCACTGTGCTGCAGAATCCTAGAGCCTTTATGTTCCAGGAGGAATAAAGCAATGACATCAGGAGTGGTGCTGCATATCTCTAATTGACACCTTGCTTTGTGTGTGGCGAGGGACAACTTCTTGTAGCAATACTTGGTGTATCCCGAGTACTGAAAGACTTCGGAATTTGTAATGTGACTCCTACAATATCCAACACAGCTTCTGAGAGCTGCTGAATAGTGTTGTCATACAAAGCTTATTAGCAATTTTTTTTTTAGTTGTCCTGACTGGTGATTCTGCCCTCCCCAAACTTTTGCAGCTCCTGAGAAGTGGTGCAGAGCCAAGGGAAACCATCTCTGACCCATGATGTGAGCCTGGCAGATTGAGGCTTGGGAATGCGGTATGGACTTCTCAGCAAAGTTACAAAAGCTTGAAGTGCAAAGGAATTGATTTAAATTCTTTCCATTCATAAAGCAGGAGTTGCTTTAAGCTGTTAATTAAAAAAAGTTGTGTAGTTGATCTGTATGTTTCTATCTTTCCCTTCCTGCAGGAGTAAGTGGGGGGAATGCTTCTACCTAACTGACCCTTTCATCCAGCTCAGCTAGTTTTTCTGCTTTAGTCATGGTCCCTATGTTTTTTCAGGTTAGATTCAATCAAATCTTTGTGCTTTTGATGACATTTTAAATTTGGATTTTAAGTCTCCATCCACTAGCTGAAAAGTTTTTAGCATCACCTGGATGGGCTGTTCACCCTTTTCTGTTCTTGGAATCTGAAAGGAAATATTCTAAGTGTTTCTTTGTCTACCACCATGGAGGCGGTCCCTCTCTGCCTTAGGCAGAATGGGATTCAACAAATGCAAGAACTGGACACCCTGTAAGCCTCTTCTTTCAGTCATTCTGACCATCTTCTTTTTCTGTGCCCATGATTTCTTTATTTGGACTTTTCTCCTTGTGGTGGGTTGACCCCAGCTAGAAACTAAGTACCCACCGGCCTTTCCTCTGGAGTACCCACCACTCTTTCCACAGTGGGATGAGGAGAACATCAGAAGAGCAGAAGTGGAAGCCTCACGTCTCCAGATAAGGACAGTTTCATAAGTGAAAAACCCTGCATATACAAGCAAACAAAAAGAAGGAATTAATTCACTACTTCCCATTGGTGGGCAAGTTCCAGCCTTTTCCAGCAGAGCGGGGCCTTAGCACACCCAACAGTTGCTGGGGAAGACAAACATCACAAATTGAATGACCCCACTCACCCCTTCTCCTCCTCCTTTCCCTGAGCTTTTATTGCTGACCACCATGTCCTATGATATGGGATATCCCTTTGGTCAGCTGGGGTCAGCTGTCCCGGCTGTGTTCCCTGCCAACCTCTTGCATGTTCCCAGCCTATTTACTGGAGGGGCCAGAATGGGAGAAAATCTTAATGCTGTTCAAGCATTTTTCAGCAACAGCCCAAACACTGGTGTGTTATTAACATCTTTTTAGTCACAAATCCACCACAAAAGCTGCCATGAAGAAAATTAACTCTACTCCAGCCAGACTCAGTACACTTCCTCACAGTCAGACAGGAATTCCAATGAGACATCTCTTTTTTAGTCACCTGTCTGTCTTTTTTATTGGATAGATTTGACCACTGAGATTTATTCTCAACTTCTGTGTTGCCATTTCTCCACACTGAGTTGCCACTGCTGCTACTGAAATGTGTAGTCTCTATTTGAGGTCTTAGTTGATCTAGAACTATGATCACTGGGGAAATGGATTGTTTCCCAACAGATCTTGATGGAGTTATATTTTGAACTATTTTAAAGCACTAAATCAGCATAGAATTTAGAATTTTCTGCAAGTGTATCTGTACATGTTAGAAAGTAGTAGCCATACACATAGTAGTAAGAAAGGTAAAATTGTATATATTCACAAACATGTGCTTTCAGCAGCTGAATATAAATGCTGAGTATGAAGGTGAGATTACCTGCTGACAGAATTCTGATTTAAGTACAGAAGGTTATGAAGAGACCACAGAAGAATTTTGCAAGCTGATAGTTTTCTCCTACCTTTGTTTTCTGGTTAAAATACATCTAGTACTGGCCTTTTTCATAAACCATCCCTGCTACATTATGCTGTAGCATTCTGTTAAACAAGTGTTTTAAGTTCTAACTAAACATCTTTGTTAAATCAAAGCCACTGTCTGTAAACATCTACTATTATGAGCTGGTATTACAATAAGTCACAGGTGCTTGCACAGCAACTTCTTGTTACCTGGTTACTATTATGTTGTTTCGCTGGTCCATTCAGTCCCGAGTTATCAGTAGCTGTACTGATTATTGGCTGAAGAACTGCTGTGGTTTGGGGCACTTTTTCAATTCATAAAATGTGCTTTAATTTCACCGCTGATATTAATTGGACAGTCTGTGTCAGGATGAAAGGGAACTGAAGTTTGCTATGCTTCTGACAATCCTTTGTCTGTAGGAAGAATCTGTAAATTTGTCCTCTTTTCCTGCCCATGAATTGGGGCCCAAAACAGCAATAAAGAGAAAAATGTGAATGAGTGATGGACTGGGGAAAGTTTGCCTGTACCAGGCTGATTTTCAGCAGTGCAAGTGCAAAACTCTGGTCTGTTTTTCTGTTTGATTTTAGTGTTTTTACCAAATTTTGTTAGTTATCAGTGGAGCTCTGTAGGAGATTTAGTTAGCAAAGACAGGTCAAAAACTTACAGGTTCCACTTAAGGAGCTCTAAAAACATTGTTACAAAGAGGGTTACTTAAATTACAGTGCTTCAGAGACCGGTTAATTAGGTGAGTTCAGTGAATTCACTGATGTTGCTCCAGCAAACAGTTTACTTCACCTGACAATCAATAAATACCAGGTTAAATAACAGGCTGGTTGAGTAAATGTCTCAAGACCATGACACAGGCCTACATGGTACCTCATTTATGGTATAGGTGTGTTAAAGCCAGTGAAATTTTGCTGCTGGAAATCTGCAGGTGGGGTAGCACCCTGTTTGGCATTTACCACAGCATAGTTATTCTCAATCCCTCCACTTAAATAGTCATTTGAAGCTTTATTTGCCAATAAGTGGCTTAACTATTTTGCCAATTGCAATATCTGTTGTTAGTGTCATAGTAAAGGTGACTGAAATACTTTTACCTTATTATTGGCATACTACGCACATAGCTTAATTTCTAAAGCGAAAGCCAACAAATGACACCATTGGAAAATCCTGTTTGACAATGACTAGGGCAAAACTTCTGGACATTCTCAGCTGTCATATATCAACATAGTTTCACTGATATAATGGAATAATGCTTATGAAACTCCTGCGGAGGATTTGTCTGATCACTACTTCATAATCAATGGTCTGTTGTGCGGGAAGACAACTAGACAGTTCAGGACACTAATAATGGGTAATGAAGACTTTGATACTGCTTGAAATATGGCTTCCTCCTGCCATGACAAGATCTACCTGAACAGCAGGAAAGAGCTGATGAGCTTGAGCTGTGGATCTCTTCAGAAAACTTTCAGAGTTTCCTTACCCTGAAAACATAAAGGACTGAATAGGCCTAGGCACTTCCTTATTCCTGTTACAGGTGCTAGCAAAGCTAACAAATCACCTGGGATCAGCAACAGAAGAGGCAGCAGTTGTTCTGTTTGTGTTTTGTGGTTAAAAAGTGGATTCTACTCTATTCCTTTATCACTAGCACTCATTTAAAAAGGTACAGGATGAAGCACCCTGCTCCATGTCAGTATCCCTCTCTTTTAACCTCTGCCCTTTTAACCCGGGATGTGGAACGCAGGTAACAACAGTGAAACTTAAAGCAATTGTTTTCAACCTGTTTTTAGCCTTGTAAATTATTACTTCAATCCATGTCAGACCTGAAGCAAGGCTTGTGTGCTTGAAAGTCTGTTTGGTTTGCAGCAACATCGTCTCACGTAGTAAAAAAACCACTACCTCTCTAAGAGTGAAAGGTGTTGATGTCTGATCTGTTGCATATTATGGGTCATTAAATTCCCCCAGTGTCCTGGGTTCGGCCAGGACAGGGTTAATTTTCACCGGAATCCAAGAAAGAAGCACAGCCTGGCCAAACAGAGCCGGGTATTCCATACCATGTGCTGTCATGCTGGGTTCCGGTGGGGGGGAGCTGGGGGGTGGGAACTCACTCGCGGCTCGGGAGGGCTCAGCGGCCATTCGGTCTGAGAGAGCGGTTCTGTTCTGCGGGCTCTGTTCTGCTGCTTTGTTCTGTGTATTCCCCTTTTCTGTATTGTTGTTGCTCCTGTTCCCTTTGTTTAATGTTCTGTTAAACTGCCCTTATCCCAACCCACCGGTTTCTGCCTGTTTCTTTCCATTCTCCTCCGCACCCTGGCGGGGGGAAGGGCGGCCGCGTGGCGCTTTTGTTGCCGGCTGCAGCCGAACCAGAACACCCAGATACCCTGTTGCTGAGCACAATAACCTGTGTTTCAGCTGAAGCACACTGTGTTTGGCTAAAACATATCTTCCTGAAAGGCATCCAACATTACTGAGACTGAGGGAGCTCAAGAATCTATTGATTACTTTGGAGCTTGTTCCAGTGGTTCACTTTTTTATAGTCAAGAAACAGTGTGCTCCATTTCTCACTTAATTTTCTTGACTTCAGTTTTCAGCTCCTGGTTTTTGTTCTGCCTCTGTTAGATGACAGAGACCTTGTATTTTCTCCCTATGAAGGTACTTACATGCTGTAATCAAGTCACCTCTCAATCTTTTTTATAAGGTACACAGATTAAACTCTCTAAGTTACTTATGGTGAGGGTCTAGAGTGCTGCTGCTAGCTGAAGTATTCAAGTCTGTTGTGGTCAAAGATTACCTATTATTGTCATTGGAAATGGACAATTCTTTGAGTGTGCCTCACAAACAACTCTCAGCTGATGAGCTTAATGTGGACTGAAATACCTGTGAGCTGGTTATCTACAATTATGCATATACTCATTAAGACAGTGGATGCTGCTTCTTCATTATAAAGTGGGCTGTATAAGGGAAAGGTATTTGGTGAAAAGAATGAGAATTAGAAACTCTACAGTGTCATTATTCCCTTTTTTGATTTAAAAGCTTGCTTCTGTCCTATCATTTCCTCTTCTTGATTTTTTTTAATGCTGCTTTCTGATAAGACCAAACCAATGGCATAATTACTAGCTAGAAATTGTAGGTATCAAGCACCTTCTTGAAATCACCTCCTCTGAGTTTTCTTGCAAGCTAGACTAACTGTGAATATATTTAAGATTGACAGATTGTTCCGCTTTTCATGTTTCTGCATCTCTACAAAAAAATTTGGTGGCAAAACATACAAGGCCATATGTATACAGGAATAAATATTCTTGTTTCACTGCTCCAATAGCAATGTGATGTGTCCGATATTATTTCTACAGTAATTAGCAAACTAGCCTTAAGGTATCATTCATCACAAGCAAATACTAAAGGAGTTTATTACTCTTTGTGGTCTGTAAGTAAGACTGAGTTATTTCCCAAAGTTTTGACTTCATGACTACCTTAAAGCAGAAACTAACCCACCTATGGTCAATCTGGCGAAGTCTTTATGATTAACATCTTGTGGAAATACAGAATCTCTATCTTGAACCTGTATGTGCTACTTGGTTCTCTGTGCTGAATATATTCATGCAGAGTCTGTGACATGGGAACAACCGTTCATACTGAGGCTTATTTATTCTCTCATTCTAATACTTGGGTTCAAAGAGCCAAAGCACGTAATGTTACTAGGCTTCTATCTGGAAGGTTTCTCTTTTTGCTCTAGTCCGTTGTCAGTACCGACTTCTTCACTGTCAGAGTTGTCAAACCTGACAGCACCTGAAGCAGGGGAAGAAGTGGACAGACCAGAATTCGAATGAAATATCTTCACATTCACTTTTAGCAATGTCAGTCCCTCACCACACTCAATATTTCAGGCTTGCTTGTGATGAGGTTGCCCTTAACATTGGAAAGACATTTAAAGCAGAAATTTTTGAACCACTGGACTGCTTCAGCACAGTTCCACCTAGTTTGGACTACAATCTGTATGGGTACACTCCACACAGCTTTATTCTGCTTGCACGTGTGGCAATGGCATGAAGCACAATGCTGGGCAAGATTACAGTATCAAACCATGGCGATGATGTTAGCTCACTTTTTGGCTGACTGCCCTGCAGGGGAGTCATAGGAGGGTGAAGACACTTTCTGGTTTATTCTGAAAATTAAATTCAAACCAGAATTAGGGTCAGTAATGAGGTTTAGATTGTGGTGATTAATGATAAAAACTGAATTTTTCCTCTCAAAAGAGATGTTTGGGGAGGTGGAAATATCATGCTATATTTATCATCTACTTTAAATGAGGTAGAGTGTGACCTGTGTGTGCTTTTGGGTGTCCTTGCTGAGACAGCTTCTCACTCTCTGAGTTAGAGAGCAGGATGCAGGCTGAAGCCACAGCGTTCACCTGGACCTGACACCAGTATGGTGCTGGGATGATGCTGTTGTCTGTGGGCAAAGCCTCTCCTAATGGGTCAGCTCTGCATCCGTTTCTCTCTGACAGGCGATCAGACACATGGTAGCATATTTGTCGTGTTTTTTTATAAGACAGCTAGCTCAACCTACCAAGTGCTTGCTACTTTCAACAGTTTTATTTTGGTATCTTGATTCAAGTCTCAGCTGATGGAATCCTGTGATTAAATAGGCAACTTTATTCTTCCAATTTTTCTTCTGTTTTTCCAAGTATGCCAGTATAACATTGTGACTGCATCATCAATAAACTCTTTCTGTTTTTCATTTCAGTCTGCAGAGAAGTATGAGTATGTGAGCAGAGTGTACCCTAAAGATACAAAAGCCACACACAAATAAGAAATACAATACATTATCATTAAAAAAGATTTCCATGATGATTTGAAATATCATTATTCTTTTGTAACTGGTTCTGTGATTTCTGAACATTTAGGATTGCCTTAGTTGATGCTGTAATAATTTCTATTTGAACCAAATGTCTGGTCTTTTATGAAGCGTGACACTTCTTGTTTCCATTCTTTGTTACAGTCTTTTGAATCTCCTCGGTGTTTCTCTAGTAGCGTGCAGAATACTTTCAGGGCCAAATCATTCAGCAAGAGACTAAAGTAATTAATTTTTTTTTCCCAAAAAACTATTAAATATGCTTTCTTGACATCTTGAGATTGCTTCTTTTGTCTATCATTTAGATATTCTGCACGTAGTTTGGAATAGTCTGGGGAGTCTTTATGTCTTCAAATCACTATCAAAAATGGTGATGGTATGTATTCTGTTCCTAAACTAGGCTTTAGTGTATGTATATATACACTAAGAGTGGTACTGAGCCATGATACATATGTTTATTTTTTCCTTGAAGAAAAATATTCCCTGACAGTCAAGAAATCAGAGAAGGGTATCTGGCAAAAAAAAATGGATTAAGAGATCTTTGAGAGAAATTATTTAACTTTGTTCCAGCAAGTATGATGCTGAGTTTATTGATGGAGTAGAACAATGTTTTATTCGCATACTTGGAAACGGGTGAGGGAGCAGGTTAACAGAACAAATTGTGAGGATCCTGTCTGTCTAGTTTCATGTCTGTTTGCAGGGTACTAGTCCAAAAAGACACAGTGTTTCATCTGGAGAAGTGCTTTTTTCAGGCACACAGATAAATAGTTCCTGACATGAATATCTAGCAGGACACAAGGCAGTGATGAGCCCCCCAGAGGAGGGAAGTACATTTCATGTTTTCCTTGAGTTTTAGGGTAGAAAGAATGATGAAGCTGAGCATTTATCCAGTAGAGGCTTCTAACTAGAAAGAGGAGTGTGGAAGGGGATGAGAATCCAAGGGCTGTGAGCAGCAGTTGGAGGAAAAGCCTGGAAGTGCTGTGTCAGAAAAGAAATTTTAAGCAGACACTCAGCTGTGCCAGGGACAGAAGGAGAAAAATCCAGATCTGAGGAAAAACCTCAGACTTTCATATGGGTGGAATCATCTACCAACAAACTGTGGTCTCTTCACACACAGTCACAATTGACTCCAACAAAAGGGACTTACAGTATTTAATCACTCTCCAGAGGAGTCTGGGCCAAGAAGGGTTAATACTGTCAAGGCAGAGAAATCCAGTTAATCCTCTTCATTAGACTTTCACAAAAGACTGATGCTGAAACACAGTTTTGGTTATCCTTTCTTGCATTTGTAATTAGTTGTCTACAGGATTTATACCTCCTATCAAATGTCAGCCTCAGTTAAAGCTGTATCTTGCCTAATATCTGGGTTAATAAGATCTGCTTCCTCCACCCTGCCTGGATGCTGTGCACAACTTGCCAACAGGATTTGTAGGTTGCAAATGCGAGTTTAAGAATCTTAAAGTTTTGTCCCCACGGTACCACTGAGGCAGAGATATGTTTCATTCACTTTTGAATTTGATTCAGGTCATACAGGAAGTTTATGGTTTTACCCACTCTTTCCCAGGGCTAAGCGCGGGATTGTTCACAACCTCCACATACTGCGCCTACAAGCTGATGACAACCAGTTCTCTATCTTTTGCTTATTCAGCCAGTCCGTGCTGTTGTAATCTTCTAGCCATGGGGCTGCATCTTTGTTTCTTGTTAGGAGTATGGTCTAGGCCGTGGTGGGTAGGCTGTGTCTTATTCTCTTACAATCTGATTCAGGAGAACGAGTGGGGATGCTGAAATCTAAGCTGGTGATACAAGGATCTTCCCCAGGTGCCTTGCCGAATAGGTCCGAACGTGCCAAAAGAGCCCATTTTGGGAAGGAAGCAAGGTGCCCTCTATTGACCAGGAGACAAAGTTTGTCCCTTTCCCTTTCCTACTTGTTCTAGATGAGGGATGAAGTGTTTGAATCTGATATTGTCCCTTTGTCAGAAAAAAACAGATATGTGTCTTTTTACAGGCCACTACAAATAGAAGCCGTATGAAATATGGCAGAAGATAAATAAAAGTGAGGATGCCACTTTCACACTGTTTAAAATTTTTCTCTGATTTTTCAGCTCTGTTCCAAGAATGATAAAGAAACACAAGAGTTTGATTTTTCATTTAGGAATATTTTCTGTTGCATGCACTTCTGTATTAATTTTATCAGTGTGGACAGGAATCCACGAACAAGAGCCAAAATTAGTGAATACTGTGCTGGGCCAGTAAATGTATGCAAGTGTGTGAGCTCTGCTGGTAGTGATTACATAGAGTATGAGGGTAAACCTGCATACAAAACAAATCTGAGGACATCAGGAACTGGGACCTTTTCATGCTCTGAACTGTATTTCAGTAATTTACTGTACTTGTTGCTTCAAATCACCTCCTTGTGAGCAGAACTTCCTGCTAAGTCCAGATTTCAAGTGACAGCATTAGGTAACATCCCACTGAATACCGCAGCAGCTGGTACTTTCTGTGTGAAATCTTCACATTTATTCTTCCTTGTAGAGGAAGCTACGATCTACAGGAATTTACAGAGCCTTGCTAAGCAAGCAGAAGTACTAGACTCAAGTGTTTGTGTGTGTGATGTTTTCCAAGTCCAGTAAATATTACTGTTTGATTCAGCTTTATGTTCCTATAATATACACTCTTTTCTTCAAATCTTAGTGTCATACTGGTGGAAACCCCAGGTACTGAAGTGAGTAAATAAATGGGTCATATTATCATGTCCAAAGCTATAATAAATCTACGTTATCCTATTATGCCCCATATTTCTCTCATGACTTGAGGTAATCTTTAGCAGTAGGAAAAAGTTGGTTTGAATGTTTCTATCTATACCTGCCTATACTCTTTTTTGGGATGACAGACACTAACCAACCGTGCTGGATTGGCCAACAGATTTTTGGGGTTTAGATTACTGCTCTGGCAGCTTGAGAATTTTCTTTAGGACTCTGAAGAGATGAAACATGCCCTTTGTGTAATCTAAGGCAAAGGACAGATTCCTGAACAAAGGAGAAACGCTCCAGCTGCTTCGTTTTTGATTAAAATTGTCACCGTGCCTTGTTACCTATGCTTGCCTATGAGTAACTGCCTGGGATGCTTTTTTGGCTGCGAAATTTCTGTTTGTTTTGTGGGTTTTCTTTGTTTATATTTGGTGTTTGAGTGGGGGTCTTTTTGCTCCTAAAATTTTCTTGCAAACTGATACTGCCCAGCAAATTGTGGTGAGGGGGCTGGGAAAGATACAGAAGAATTATAATTAGAGGCAGGCTCAGCGTTTATTGTCAAATGCTATGTTTCAAGTGTATATCATACAGTTCTCACTAAAATGTTGTTGTTTTATGCACCTAAATTACTTGCAAGTATTGCACAGTTGGAAGTAGTTGTTGCTATAGAAGCACTGGAGCTGCTGACAGTGCTGGCAGCAGGAACAGCAGCAACAGCAGAAGGTACATGATTATCTTATGGGTTTGAGAATGAGAGTTCGCATTTTATATCTATTGCTTCTCATCGCATTGGGAAAACAATGTCTTATTAAAAAAAAGAAAAGATTTGTTATTTTTGAATTTACAAATTTGGTTTGAACTCAGGTGGATCAAATTAGCTGAATTTGCAAAATGAGGACAGAGTCATGTTCAGAAAGGTTTGAATTTTCTCAAAACTGTTTACAAATAGCTGCCAAAGAATTCTGAAAAAGATGAAAGTCAAATAATCCCCACAGGAACTGTAAGAGGCAATAACTCTGGTAGGGCTGTGGGGAGAAAAAGGAAGAAAGAAGCCTCCACAACAGTAAGAACTGCCTTTAGTCATAAAGGACATCATATGGATCTGTGTATAGACAACAACTTGCATAGTGATATCTGTAAATGTAAAATTTCCACTTACCAGAATGATTGTAATTAAACTAAAGTAGATCCTTGCTGTTTTGAGAGGACAGGAAAACTCTAAGATAAAGAGGCTCCTAAATGATGTTATTTAGATACCTCAACCTTGGAAGAAGCAGATGTGTGGAACCGTAATGATGAAGGAATGGCAAAACAACCACTAAACCTGAGCAGGCTACCCTTGACGGACATAATATACGCGATCTCAGAACTCAGCATGCACAAGAGCAGAGGTCAATCAGTGGACACTGTGAGGAAGAGTATATCCTTCATCCAGAGACCCTCGACAACCACCCAGGTTCATAAATGGACATGCGCAAAAGAACATTAGCATATGAGAATGAGTTCCTGGAAAAATAATGAATATGTAAATCTTTTCTCAGGACTCTGATGAATATGCATATAAAACTTGTATATAAGCTATAAATTTAACCTGAACAGACACACACAAATGGAGGAGAAATCCCCTGTGTGTCCAATGCTGCAGTAAATAATAATTGCTTAATAGTCTTCTGACTATTGAGTTTTTAACTCTGGCTTTTCACAGCATCAGTAGAAAATCACCCTAGTTTGTAGACCTGTGCCATGACTGCCTCAAAAATAATGTCTCTTACATGGGAGAAATAGCTACTCAACAGCTTTAAATGCTCTTCTTCAAGAAAGTTATACTTTCATGTCAGAAGGGATGGGTGGGAACAGTACTCTACAGGAGCAGATGAAATCCTTTGTTTGCTCTCTAGATTTCAACAACCAGTCCCAGAAACCACTCTCTGCTCTCCCACCACAAGCAAAGCACGAAGGTATTTTCCTTCCCCAAAATTTTATTATGCTCTTTACTTCCTGATGACTTGTCACTCCTCTTCTACACTGCTGCATCGAGCCAACCGCCTCTCCACTCCATGTCCCTGGCCCATTTCTTCAGGGCAGAGCTTCTGTCCAGCCTGCTGGGCTAAGAGGGATCCCTGTGTGGCACTGCTCTCACTTCTTTCCATAGGACACAAGCAAGAGAGGGCAGTGGGAAGGACTCTCTTGTCTTCTGATGTCCAGATCTGAAGGACTTTTCCTTCTTTCTCTCCTCTATAGCTGGGGAAGAGCCCCAGGCTGAGAGCAGTCTTTGTGCACACCCAGTTTTAGGGCACTGCACTCAGCAGGAGAAAGCAATGAGAATTTAGTGGAAGTACTGAGGAACTCACACTTCCACAGATTAGAGTCTGTTCCTAATTTCTGATTTAACAATAATGTCTGAGAGATCCAAAATGGTGCACATTTGCTCTTCATTAGTTTCAAACAGTGAAGCATTACTGTCAGAATTTGATCCATCTCGCTCTCCCTCTCCCCTTCCCTTTTTTTAATAATCGTAATGTGAGATTGGAGATACTGTGAATATCAACTCTGAATAAAACCCCATCCAGAAGAACAGCCTCAGTGTAAGCTCAGGGTAAGCAGATAGTAATCATTCTGTTGCATGTTCTCCTATCCTCAAGCCATCTGTGGCCCAGGAAATTTTTAAGCAAGAGGTGATGGTTTTGTATTTCATAGCCCCAGACTGAATACTCTTCCATGATGTTCTCCAGATGATTTCCAAACCTATGTAAATATTTGAATCCACAACGCTGCAAGCAAGTCCAAGGCTTCAGTATGTGCTGTGGGACAAAATGGTGCCTCCAGTTTGTCTCAGCCTGCTGACTGAAGACAGGCATTTATGTGATGCCTCCTAGTTTCTGTGGCGGAAGAGACGAAAATGTTATGGTGTAAGTCATGCCTGTGGTGAACTGCACAGCAAAGTGTAAGTGAAAAATAATGATCTAAGGGTTTTGTGTGGTGGAAGAGAATTTGATACTTCTATGCATCTTCACTGTGTGTATATAGTGTATACTGTGTATATCTGTGTAATCTGAACTGTATATATCCAAACTGTGATGGACTTTGCCATTGCAAGATAAACTTGAAGGTGGCTCCAGATAAATCTAATCCCTGTCTTTCAGAACACCTTAATCTTGCATCCTGACAAATATTACCACACATAGTTCTGTACAGATAAGATGGGAACTAAAGGTTACTGACGTTTACCAAACTCTTTTCCGTCCAAGAAATCCTAAATAAGTTTAGTATAGAAAAGTGGTTTAAGGTGTCTGTTTCGTTCTGTGAGTGGCTTGTAAGGGTTAAATGGCAGCATTCTACCTTCTGAGAATGCTTTTCGTTAGAGGAAAAGATACCCAAGATGAATCCCCCCATTTTTTTATTTTCCCCGTTTGAGCCTGCCTAAACAAGGATTCATTATTGTTAATGGGATTCTCTTTTTCTTTAGTGTCACTAAATAAAGTGTTCTTGGATAGCAGCAAAAACAAAAAAATGGAGACAGAAAGAACAATCCTGTTCTAGTGGAGGATATCACTAATGTAAATAGCCTGCTTGAAAACATTATATATCTTTTTCAAACTGTTAGAAACACTGTAAGCATTTCAGATATTATCCTATGCAGTTAACAAAATGCCTAGGAAAAGAGTAAATTTGTTTAAAAAAAGGTGTTTGCTAAAGCAGAAAAAAAATATCCTTATACATAATAATAAGAATGAAACTTCTAACTGAATAGTACACAGCTCATTAGAAAGAATAAACTCCCAGGGTCCCTGAAGGTAAAATACAATAGAATGTAACCTATTTAAAGCTCCATTCAATGAATATGACTTTTGCATACTAAAGCAAATCATATTTCATAGCACAACAGATTATTTTAAATTATATTTTTACTGTTTAATATTCTTATTACATAAGCTGCGTTTTTGACTCAACTGTCTTTAAGAAATCATATTTTTGTAAATGTGGTTTACTAAGAAGTTAATTTAAAAAATGAATCATCAGGCAGTAGTGAGACTTCTCTACTGTTTATTGAACATATAAATATTTGATGATGTATTTAAGGTGAAAAGTCTCTCTGTAGTAAGTTGTAGTTATTTACAGCTGCCTTGTTAAAAGACAAGTATTTCAAAGTTATGTATGGAATCCACTGGCAAACAGCTGGCTATGTGGAAAAATGCTCATGCCAACATGCCAATACTTAACTGATTTTATGAGATATTGTCTTTTTAATACCTATCCTAGACCATTTTCTTCAGCTTCACTTTCAAGCCACCAATATGTTCAGAGGACTGAGAAGAGGAGATGACTCAAAGTCAAAGAATAAAATTTTCATTTAAACGAAGGTGAAGCAGTAGATGATTTTTGTGGTTGGTTTAGAGCACAGAAGGACAAGTCCCTTCATGTCCATCATAGCATCCATTAAAGGATGATCCTTCCTGAAACTGAAGTGCTTGTTTAGTTGGTAGTTTTCACCCAGTTCAGAACTCTTATTCCTATAGCATTGTTGACAAGATCACAGCGAAACAGCTGAGGCTGTTCTTTAGTGCTGCCAGTCAGAAATTATTCAAGGTGTTTAAAGGAACAGTCCCCACTGACAGTTGGGTGAGCAGGGCAAGGTAAAAGAGTAAGACAGACGCCCTCAGTTCGAAAAGCCTCCTCCAGCTGATGTGCGGTAGCCAATGCTGACTGCACCAGATGAAGTGTGTGTTTGCTGCTCATTTGATTTGCAGTTCAGACTAGTCTGCAGCACATGTGCCACGAGTGTGGGCTTGTGACACATTTGTAGAGGCTTTTCTATGTAAGCAAGAACTGTGTGCTCTGTGGCCAAACTTGGAGGTCAGTTCTGCTGTTCTGCTTGAAGACAGATGATGATGTAACTACATTTGGCTGTCAACGCGGGAGAACATTCTCAATTGGCCACAAGCCAAGATGCATAGGAGTAACAGACTTTTAGTATTTTTGAAATAGTTCATGGCACTTTCCTGTATTTCCATGTCATCTGACTTTTTATTTGTATCTGAAGAGTTTCAACTTACACAGACACTTTGGATTAAGAAACATGCATTCTGAGACCTAGCTTGGATAACAATGGGATACAACTGCAATTTAGTGAGAAGACATACCATTTATTAACTTTGTTGGTAGTCTGGGAATCTTACTGAGGGTCCAGATGTGCAGACTGGGCAGAAGTGTTCTTGAATAATTCTGACAAGTTTTCCCTGGTAAGAAAGCTGTGACCTTTCCCTTTTAACATCATTAAAGTCTAGGTCATTCGCAGGTTGAATTACTTCAAAAAGCTCGAGACTGTAATATGACCTTAAACCAAGAAAAGAATAATTTTCACCTAGCTTAGGAGGGGCTGTACACCTCAGGAATGGTCACAGACTGGTGTGTGATGTGTTAACGAATGGAGGATTTTCAGTTAACCTATGCTTAGGTAGTATTAAAGGTATTTATCTTCAAAGTCCTATCTTACGTACTTACATCTACCTCTGACACCTTTTCTTTCTTTCTGCTGTAAAAGACAGCCATCTTGAGATTAAATTGAAGGACAATTGCTGCTAATGGTAGGAGCTTGGCTTTGCTATGTGCTTTCCTTGATTTTGGCTTATCAGAGCTTACAGTCAGTGATTTCCACATTTTCTGTCCCAGTCCACTTCACATGATGCTGTAGGTAGGAGGGTTGAGTGACTGGTATGATAGAAGAATGAACTCTGAGGAGAAATAATCTTAAATCTGGAGAAAGCTATGTTTGAATATGTGTGTTTTACATGCACTATTGTGCATATGGTGTGTTAGAATGCAAACTGTGCATTTTAATGCACAATATGCTTCCATATTCTATGCATAATTAGAAGTCAATAGCGGATGCTTGAAATGCTTTGACTTAGATGCACTTTCTTCAAAGTAACTTTTTTTTTTCCTTGTAGTGATGGTGACCTGACTGAACCTAAAGACTCTGGTGTCCTATCTCTTTGCAGAAAAGGCACCCATTTTATGTTCTTGCTGTTCCTCCCCACCAGCACACCAAAGATGATGTTGAGTACTCTCTCAGGTGGCAGCACATTGTCTGTTCCTACTTAGAACTTGGATGTTTCTTCTCATGATACCAGGAACAGTATCCATCTGTGGTAATAATAATGATAAGATTTGAAAGAAAATGCCTTTCCACTAGACAGTGGACTAAGTCGCACTTCATGTCACAGGTCACTCTGACCATCACATTGTTGGCTGCTACCCAGCCACTAGTACAGCCTGCCCACTGGGGACGTAAAACCAGTACACAACATTTTATTTATTCCTGAAAAAGTGATAGAGGTTCCCAGCATTTTAAAGTTTTCATTCTTAACAGTTTTAATCAAAAATGATTGTAGGAGTACTGAAATTTTTAAAGCAATCATCTGTTTCAGGAGATTAAAAAAATGAGGGAATCGTGGAGATCTGTTTTGTTGGAAATTTCTTATTACCAAAATGTCACTTAGAATGGGAATAGAGGATATTCCCCAAAATTTATTATAGAACAGTGGAAATATTCAAACATAGGCAAAGATTGAAATAATGTTTTAAAAAGGGTGAAAGAAAGAAACATTATGGAAATTATATGTTTTCAGTTACATTTATTGTTTGTAATGATCATTTATATGCTAAATACACTCCTATGTAATTATTTTCCTTATGTGGTAAGCTTGTGGGCTATGCAAGAAGTGTAACTTATTAGGCATCATTCATATCTTTAATAGTCCAGATCTCTGGTCACCATCAAAGAGCTGCTATTCGGGCTGTTCTTTTCTCTGTTTTTTAAGTCATTGTATTTCACTGGAAAAGAAGTGTGAGATTTTCTCCTGTCAACAGTCTGTGTGAGATGTGGCTAAAACTGAACTAAAATTCATGGCAGTTTATTACAATCTCTTGTAACTTATATGTTTAACACTGGATGTTCTCAGTTCATTCCCCTCTTCAAAGACACATGCCACTGTAAAATGATGGGTCTGACTGAGTTGGAGAGAGGATGTGTGTGTTTAGATGTAAAATTGTGTGTCTGTTTTTTGTGTGTGAAACGTTATCTGCAGTTTCATTACAAGAGAGATTCTACACTCTGTGCGTGTCAATGCCACACAAATGAACTAGCTGACTGCGAAGTGGAGCTACAAGACTTTGGGCTAGTCCCAGTGCTACAGGCAGGACAGCAGCCTAAGCACAGTACTCTGCCCAAGTTAATAAGACTGGTGTTGGGTTAGAGGTCCTGTGTAACTCATTTGTGACTCCCTGTTTGTGACTAATGTAGCCATTATTTTCACATCGCATTGCATACTACTGAACTTCTAACATACAAACCTGGACACCTCTAACTGGCATAGGTATATATTCAGAAGCTTACTTACACAGACTGCACAGAGAGGAGGAGGGTAGAGCTGTCGGAGATGCCTGATCCATTTCTGTGCACCAGAGCGCAGTGTGGTTTGTAGGAATTGGACATATTGAGGTGGGTAGGAACCTGCCCGGCATGCAGGTTTGCCACTGGTCTCAGGGACCGTGTGCTTGAGCTATTTGAATTGATGAGCTGTAGTCAGCTCCTTGGAGCCGCCTGTCCCTGCTAGAGCTTGTGTATAAAAGGGATTTGGGACCAGAATGTTTAGTAAATATTTAATTAACTGAAATGTTATTAGAGTTCAATGAATAACTGCAGCTTAACTTTTAGCTTCCACTCCTGTCACTCCCTCTGCACTGTGGGAGATGCAAATTGGGATAAGTGAGTTTTTTCAGCGAGACTAGCTGTGACTTTTATATATATTGCCTAACACCCTAAGGGGAGCCTATAAAAACTTGAATGTGAAATCATTACACTGTTTTGTCATGCCCAAATGACAATAACAACCATGAAGCCTTTTCTGTAAAATGCCTTTACATAGGCTAACTCAATTTGCAATGATTTAAATACTGAAACAAATTCCCTCTATTTCCATCTTGCATTTAAACAAAATGACAGCATATTGGCATGATCGCTGCCTCATCTTACTATAAATCAGCAGAAATGAACAATCTGTGAAGTTCCTTATCTGTGCTCTTTTTAGTCTTGTACATTATGTGCATCTCCAGAAGAAAAAGATTGTAAGTGTTTCTGTGCTCCTTCCCTGTTTGCCTGTTTTTGATGTCCTTGTTATAGCTAAAGTTCTAGAAACTTGGAAAAACCTCATGGGTGGATGAGTGGTCTTACTGGTGAAGAAAAAACTGGAAAGGTAAGGCAGTAAAGATACTACTTCTCTGGCAGTATTAAAAATGAGTAAGTATCATGTATTTGTCTGGAGATACTTCCTAGGAGTAATGGTGTTATAAAACTCAGCTCACACACGTACAGGACACGAAACAGTTCTTCTGTGGGGTCACTGTTGCAGAGCCTTGCAAACAGAAAATAAGACTCTTCTCTCTGAATATTCCTGTTGTTTTCAACACAGAATATGCAGGAAGCAATGAACTAATGCATTGTGCCAGGAATCTGGTCAAGTGAGAATATATGATTCAGCCGAACGGCTCACTTTTATAAATTGAATGTGAATTCAGATTTACCTAGGCTGTTAGGATTTACTAAATTACTCAGGCTGATTGAGATATAGATAAGTCATAGACGACTTGCACAGCATTCAGTAGCATATAAACCATATGTATTGATGTATTGCTTCTATTAATAAATGGATGCAGATTTTTGTTTTCTGTGATATTTGCATATAATGCAGTACTTTAAATAGAAAAGGTGTAGTACTGAATTATGAGTATAAATATACATATAATCTCTATGTAAAATTAACTGAGAAATGTTCTTATATGTAGTCTATCACATCTACAGCAATAATCTCTTCTACTGCCTGTGTTGAGATGTGGCTCTAGGGTGGCTGTTCAAATAATCATGAGGATGAAGTCTCATGCTTTCCAGGTAGCAACAAGTACGCTGTGTTCTTTTTTACATTTTAAGTCCAGTGGAGATGAGCAACAACATGCACAAAGTAATCAAGGTGGTTACAATTTCTGAATTCAAATGGGAGGTATAAAACAGATCCAAACTGTGTCTGTACCAATGTGAAAGTGGCAGAATAGAGGTAGCATGTTACAAGAAGATAAAGCGAGCAAGGGAGAAAATGAGAGAGATTTTGCAATTGATTTTAGCATTTCTTCTTTACAGGTTGCTATTCTAAAATATATTTGAAGTAATTACTTGGTAATGTCTGAATCTTTGACTTTTCTGCTTGTTATTTAGTCTCTGATAATTGGAGGGTATTGTTCTTAATACACTGCTTTTGTCTGGTTTATATGTGGTGATACACTTCTCACTGTCCCCTTTTGCCTACAAGGTACCACAGCTAAAATAATTGCACTGTGTGGAGTTACACTGTTGTGTGGGACTACTCTGCACACGCTGTGAAGAAGTGGGAGAAGAGAGTCTGTAGTTCCAGGACACTGTAGGAAGAGCGGCTGCAGTAAGTTAATTGTATAGACCTGCTGATTGAAAACATGGTGTTTGTTAGTCATGGTAAGCAGGAATATAGCAATTCGTCTGCTCCAGGGTCACATGGGGGCATAGAAAGACACTGAATATTCAGACTGACAGCTGAAAACATCAGATAAATAGGCCAGTTTTAACATTTGACAGCAAAGAGAATTTCTTCTCTATTTAAAAAAACATATCACCAAAGTTACGAATTTCATTTTAGGAATGCAGGTAGCAATCTGGCCCATATGTATCTAGAATGAGGAAAGAAATGGTTGAAGAACCAACAACTGCATTAATAAACACATGGACAGAGAAGGAAGAAATGTCTTACAGGAAATGGTCAACCTGGTGAAATGGTGCAGGAACTCACTAGTGTAAATAACACTTCATGATTATTTATTGAAGGAAAGTGGCATCTTAGTTTCAGACTGAGAATCAAGACTTCATTCAATTACTTACTGCACTAAGATGCAAAAGTTATTGCTGTAAAGGACTTAAGACCTGCCTAAAAGCAAGATCTAGTAGAGGGAAGTACTGGACATACAGAAGAAACATAAAAACAACATGAAACTACACAGCCTATAAAAAAGAACTTTTAAAGACAGAACATACAGAATGTAGCTCTATAATATTATTCATAACTGACTGTGTGTTCTGCTACCATTTCTCACAAAATTATTACCTATTGTTAAACTTTAGCCTTTTTCTCCTTCCTCTTCCTCTCCTTTCCTCTTCCCCTACTTCTTCCCACTTTCCTTCTCCCCTTAGCCATTCCTCTCCCCTTTGCTTTTCTCCACTCTATGTTTTTTACCGTACTTAAAAGACTGGAAGATATGTTGGCTCCATTTTTCTTTGGAATAAATACATTGGTTTTTTTTCCTGTACATCAAAATGCCTGCTTTTCTTGTCTCATGTATGGAAGTGATTTTGCTTCACATGAAATCCTCAATAGCGTTGCAGGTTCTGACAACCCTTAAGAGTAACATACTGGAAATAATTTGCACATAGGCTGGTGACCACTGTCAGTCCCATGTCTTACGAAATGGCTCCACTACTCATGCCGTATGCAGCTTCTAGTGGAAAAGCTACAAGGATACTTACTGTTGTGTCAAATATAATATGCAATGTGCAAAAGCTGTCAGAGGAAAAAGCAATGCAGAAAACTATAAAGTGAGAAAGCATTAAGCTAGTCCTACAAAGATCTTGACTGTCTTGCAGTATACTTTCCAAATACTTGAGAGGCACAGAGAAGGGTTTATTAATGGTTCATCATCCTGCCAACACTGCCCACGCTTCTCATGCAAGCATTACTGTTTTGGGAGAGAGTCGGTGGGATTTTCCATGCATCAGATTGTAGCCATGAAAATGACGGTATTTTTCCAGAGTAATTGAAGCATTACAAAGCAAGACAATGATTGATGTTGTTTTTAACAGTCTAAGAACACTGCCTGCTTTTGTTATGAATAAGTTGCATGTATATGAAGAAGAAAAAGAGGGTGGGAAAAGACTTACAGCACTCAAAAAATGCAGTTTACAGTAGTCAGTTGATTTTATTGATTATAATTTTCACAAACCACTTGTTTGATTTCCCTTTTTTATTTTCAAACCATTATACCATTTCCAGAAAGCAAAATTACTGCTTTGTAATATATGTGACATAAGAAGTAGGGTACATTAAAGTTTATGACAGAGGCACTGAAGTTTTTAAGCATTTGGAGAGTTACAAAGATGTTGCTAAAGTTTGCAACAACAAACTGATTTTCTGTCACTACAATAAAAAGGAGATTGCCTATACTTGCTGTGTCTGATCAGCTCCAGACGGCAGAGACACATAGGGTGATGTATGGCAGAGGACTATGCAAAGAACTGTGCACCATTATTACTAATTTACAGTCTTGAAATTAGAAGCAAGTAGAACAAAATTATGCGTGGCTTTTGTGCCTTTTTCGGCACAGGGTTAAATTTCCATGGCAGAAAGGAGAATTTTAGGGAGGAGATAGTAAGTATGGGATAGATTAATTTATTTTCTCAGGTGTAGTAATTATTTCATATTATTTGGCAAACGAATATTTTTTTAAAGAAAAAATGTAGATGTTTCATAGAAAATGTTACATTAATCTTTTCTGAGATGGGTGACTCAAGGCCAAAAAAAAATCAAGACCAAAAGATAGGATCTTTCAAGCAATATTTTTAAATGCCTGAGTTTAATGCATATGTTTCCCTCCCAAGTTGTAAAATTATTTTACTGAGACACTACTGAGGTTGTCTCTGGTATCACAGAATCACAGAATAGTTGAGGCTGGAAGGGATCTCTGAAAGTCATCTGGTCTAAGCCCCCTGCTCAAGTAGAGTCACCTGTAGCTGGTTGCTCAGGGTCCAGATGGGTTTTGAATATCTCCAAGGAGGGAGACTCCACAACCTCTCTGGGCAACCTGTACCGGTGCTTGGTCACCCTCACAGTAAAAAAGTGCTTCTCAATGTTCTAAGAGGACCTCCCATCTTTCCGTTTGTGCCCATCACCTCTGGTCCTCCTGCCACTGAAAAGAGCCTGTCTCCATCTTCTTTATACCCTCCCTTCAGATATTTAAATATATTGATGTGATCCTCCTTGAGCCTTCTCTTCACCAGGCTGAACAGTCTCAGCTCTCTCAGCCTCTCCTCATATGAGAGCCTACAGTCCCTTAATCATCTCTGTGGCCCTTCACTGGACTCTTCCCAGTATGTCCATGTCCTTCTCATTCTGAGGAGCCCAGAAATGTACACAGTACTCCAGATGTGGCCTTACCAGCGCTGAATAAAGGGGAAGGACCACCTCCTTCAGCTGGCTGGCGGAACACTTCCTAATGCAGACCGGGATGCTGTTAGCCTTCTATGTGGCAAGGGTGCACAGCTGGTTCACAGAATCACAGAATGGTAGGGATTGGAAGGGACATCTGTGGGTCATCTAGTCCAAACCCACTGCCGAAGCAGGGTCACCTACAGTAGGCTGTAGAGGACTTTGTCCAGGCGGGTCTTGAATATCTCCAGAGAAGGAGACTCCACCACCTCCCTGGGCAGCCTGTTCCAGTGCTCCGTCACCCTCAGAGGGAAGAAGTTCTTCCTCATGTT